>Ga0137306_100161_pt1 | contig 110378 bp, 97 predicted proteins | sample Inofroosms_March_FD_97187 | JGI IMG/M metagenome (GOLD analysis project Ga0137306, IMG submission 97187) | Mouse cecal microbial communities from Vienna, Austria - N-Acetylneuraminic and N-Acetylglucosamine D2O microcosms_March | ecosystem: Host-associated > Mammals > Digestive system > Large... | reverse complement strand
CCAGATGTTGGGGTAATGAGAACAATACGAAATCGAACAAATAAAACGCTCTCGTTGGCAACTACCCGTCCTGCCCTTCGGCCCTCCTAATCTGCTTTTCCCATGTCTTTTCCGTCTGCCTTTTGAGAAACTCCCGCAGCGGGGCCAGATCCTGACGGGCATGCCACACCTCCAGCGCAGTGTAGTATTCCTTACGATCTTCCTCGTGGATGATAATGGGTGGGAACCCCTAAAAAGTCTCCCCATGCTGTCCGCTCCGTTGCGTCCTATCGGCGTATGGGCCACGGTCTGGGTCATACCCTGACCCAGATTTTGACCCATACTGATTATAGCCCAAAAAGTGAAGAAAAGCACCTGATTTCTCGGGAAATCAGGTGCTTTTTGGTGGAGACTACAGAACTCGAATCTGTGACCTCTTGCGTGTGAAGGATTTAGTCACAAATGTCTCCAACCAGTTGCGCCACAACCAATTCCTGATTTCGAATTATTTGGTTTTGCAACATATTTCGCAACAGATCAAAGGGCTATTGCGAATTCCTTGTTTTCCCGTATATGAATGCCTTGCGATACAGGCCCAAGGCACCTGGTTTTATACCCATATACGGACAAGGAGGTTAGTATGACTTCAATTATTTCGATTACAAACTCCAAGGGTGGTGTAGGTAAAACCACAACTGCCCTTAACTTAGGAATGGCGCTTGTTTCTGAGAAAAAGCGAGTGCTATTGTGCGATAATGATCCCCAGGGCAATCTCACAGCTTCATTGGGCTATATCCCGGTAGAGCAATCCCGCACCTTGGCGAATCTTCTGCTGGCTGCCATCGACTATCCGGAGGATCTGGAACTGCACCTTGGCCGAACCATCATACATACGGACAGCGGCCTCGACCTGCTTCCGGCTAACCGCCGGCTGGCTGACGCCGCCGCACGGCTTCAAGTGATGCAGCTATCTCAATACAATGCCGTGGGCGAGGTAAACCGGGCCTGCGAGAAGGTCATGTCTGTGTTGCTGGAGCAACTGCAAGACCAATATGATTATATCATAATTGACTGCGGATTGAAACACGAACTTTTGACCGTCAACGCCCTGGCGGCCTCGGACTACTGCATTATCCCGGTACAGGCTCACTTTCTGGCCAGCGAGGGAATCCCCGATGTGCTGGAGCTGGTCAAATCGGTGCAGACCAAATTCAATCCCAACCTCAAGATTGCGGGAATCCTGTTGACTATGTACCAATCCCGTCCCCAGCTGTGCCAGAGTGTCAAGGCCAGCGTGGGCGAAGTCTATGGTGAGGCGTTCCACGTGTTCCAGCGGCCCATCGAGTATTCCATCAAAGTGGCGGAGTGCCCAGCGGCGGGGCAGAGCATTTTCGAGTACGCCCCCAAAAACGCCGCCGCCGAATCTTACCGCAGTCTGGCGGAGGAGGTGCTGGCCCTTGGCTAAAAAGGCAATGGACGACCTGCTGAAACGTCGGATGTCCGCCACGCAGCAGGCATCCGAGCTTCAGGCCTCGGACGAAGCCTACGCAAAGTTGTTCCAGGAGGCGCCGCCTGCGGTGAACGCCCAAATTTGTAATTTACCGCTGGACAAGCTCACACCATTCTTCACCGCAGACATTGGCTTTCGTCCCTATACCCCGTCGCAGCTCCAAGCCCTTGCGGGGCAGCTTGCCGAGGATGGGCTGATGGTTCGCATTATCGTGCGGCCCATCCCTGGGGAAGATCGCTATGAGATTTTGGCGGGGCATAACCGTACCACCGCTGCCCGGCTGGCCGGATGGTCAGAGATCCCCGCCGAGGTTGTGGAGGCGGACGATGCCCGGGCAGTCGTCATCGCCACATCTACTAATCTGATCCACCGTCAGGATCTGTCTATCATTGTACGGGGTAAGGCATATAAAGCATTGTTAGATGCCAAGAACAGGAATGGTCAGAGAAACGCCGCTGGAGAGACCTTTGGCGATTCTCGCCAAAGGTACAATGCCCGCGCACTGGTGGCAGAGTTCTTCGGTGTCACCGAGTACGAAATTCGTAAGGCGGTCAAACTTACCTATCTCATCCCGGAGCTGGCCAGCATCCTGGAGACAGCCCCGAAGCAGCTGAACCTGGCCTGCGCCGATATGATGGCGGACTATGACCCGGAATCCCAGCAGGCGTTCATTGAGATGTGCCGCAATGAGAGTTATCCGCTCAACAAGGCCACCATGAAGTATATCGCTTCCAAGTGCCCGCCCCCTTCCGCCAAGTGTCAGGATATGTACGAGGCATGGCGGGAGGCCCGAAACCGGGCTGAAAAGCATCGTGCATCCCTGCCCAAGAAAATAACCTTTGACCGCAAGCAGTTTGCCCCCTATCTGGACGGGCGCAGCGACAAGGAGATCGAGGCCCTATTTCTGGAGTTCTTACGGGAACGGGTCAGCTAAATGGAATAAATTTAAAGAAAAGCTTGGCGCTGCAAAGCGTCAGGCTTTTCTTACGCCCAAAAGGAGGAAACACACAATATGAGAAACAATCGACCCACCCGCAGCCCCTTTGATAGCTCGGCGCTGGATCGCCTGCGGCGGATGGGGCTGGCCACGGCGGACGGCTCGGTGGAGCGGGACGCCATGGCGGTGTTCTGCTGCATCTTCGCCGGACAGTTCTATGACGACCTGTGCGACTACCACCAGGACGATGCCCAGGCGGTCAAGGCCGCTATCACACCCCTGGTGGATGGCGCGGACACCGGCGATCCCCATGGGAAGTTTCTGATGATCTGTCTGCAATACGACAGCATCTACCGCACCCTGCCCGACCCGGTTTGGTGGCTCAGCGGCAGTCCGGCCTTTGCCGAGGCGTTCGCGGACGGCTTTCTGGCCCACTTGAAACGCCTGAATGAGATAGGAGGTTGAACCCGATGGCACAGGACAACACGATTTATATTGTCCCGGCCTCGCTGCAAGAGGCCAACGACTATTTGGCGGGGCGCATCCGTCAGTACCGGCCCATGCGGGGCTGCAAATTCTCCGTGGGATGTGCCCTGGATGGGGAACTGGTGGGCGCGGCCATCGTGGGGCGCTGCCGGGACGACAGCCAAACCCTGCAAATTGACCGCATTTACACCACCGGGGGCCGAACCGCCTATGGGATGCTCTACGGCGCGGCGGCCCGGGCGGCCCAGGCCCTGGGCTACTGGCGGATCATCGCCTTCCTACCGGCGGACAGGCCGGATTCCGCCCTGCGTGCGGCGGGATGGGCCCGTGCCGACCCTGTGGATACCGGTAGGAAGCGGGCATCGAAAACCCTGCGCTATGAGCGGCTGCTGATGACGCGCCGCCGGTGGAGGAGGTGAGATCATGAAGGGTATCAAAGTCTACACACCCCCGGAGCGGGCCGCGCCCGTGGCCCAGTTCATCGACGGCCTGGAGCCCCGGCTGCGGGACAAGCTGATCCGTCAGCTCATCGTCCTGCCCACCACACCGCGGGCCAACCTCCGGGAGCCCCACTACAAGCACTTCACCTTGGAGCGGTACCGGGAGCTCTACGAGCTGCGCGAGCGGGGCCGCGTGCTGGTGCGGGTCATCTTTACCATCCGGCCCAATGGGGAGGTCATCCTGCTCCATGGCTTTATCAAGCGGCAGAGCCGGGACACCATGCAGGCCCTGGAACAGTCCCTCAACATCCTGGCCCGGTTGCGGGAGCAGCCGGAGCTGGCAATGGAGTACATCGTGAAGGAGGAAAAGCCGTGAACCGACATACGCCCATTCGCGGCCCCCCCGTGGGGTGTGCCCGGATATCCCAGCGCCCAATTTGATGAAAGGAGCATTTGAACCCAATGAAAAAGATTTGCCTTTGCCTGTTGCTGACGGCGGCGCTGACCATGAGTGCCAACGCCCTGGAGGTGCCCACCAGCACAGTGGTGCAGAACCTCAACGGTAGCCAGCAGGTGGTTAAGACCTATACCGTTTCCCCCGAGGTGGACGCCCAGACGCTGATCGAGGAGCCCTTCCAGCTGGAGGGCTTTCTCTATACCTATGCGGACATCGTGAAGCAGGAAAATCAGGTGGCCGAGCGGCAGTTCCACACCGAGACGGTGACGGTGGAGACAGCCAAGAAAAACTTGGATGTGATCCTGGAGCAGCTGGCCCCCACCATGGAGTATGACGACGGCACCTGGGCGGGCACCCTGGCCCTGGATCACACCAGCATCAACACCCAGGCGGCGGGTTATACCACCGGCAGCAGTACGGTGACCGCCACCAAGACCATCGGCCCGCTGGACCGCAACGATATGTCCTACGTGCCGGCCACCACGACAAAGAACGGGGTGACGCTGAACCTGTCCAACGTGGAGTGGCAGGTCATCGGCGCCGATGTGGTGGGGGATGTGATGGCCCCCTGCTCCTACCAGGCGGTGGCCACCTACAGCGGCAAGAGCTACTACAAAGCCGCCACCGGGTATGTCACCACCGCCAACTATGTGGGTGAGGTCACCCACGAGGGGGTGGAGAGCGTTACCTACCAGGTGACCTACCTGGGCAAGGAGTACGAGCCGGAACCCAGCCCCGATCCCGGGTCGGAACAGCCTAACCTGCTCCAGCGGGTGGTGTTCTCCCCCAATTTCCTGCGCAATGTGCTGGGCGGAGCGGGCGTCATCACGGCGGTGGTGCTGACGGTGCTGCTGATCCTGTCCCGCCGGGAGGTCAAGTCGCTGCGCTCCGAGGACGGGGAAACTGACGACGAACAGGAGGAGAACGGAACATGAAAAAGATGAGAAACCTGCTGGGGCTGGCCCTGGCGGTAGGTGCGGCGCTGTCCCTGACGGCACCGGCCTTTGCTTCGGACTACAGCTTTGCCACCACCGCACCCCAGGACTACTACGGCAGCACCAGCTATGAGGACGTGTACGGCTCCCAGTACAACTACGGCGGCAGGAATGCCGTGGACTACGAGGTGCCCGAGCTGGAGTACGGCCGGTTCAGCACCACTCAGACGGGTATTATGGAACGTACCATCCTGCCCGGGCTCCAGGGGGCTGTGGTGGGCGACTCCGGCAGCTACGGGATCGGCGGCGGGGGCGGCGGCCCCCTTACCGAGCTGGTCATCGACGGCTCCGACGGCTCCGGGCCGGTCACCACCACGCCTCCCATTCAGCAGCCCGGTTACACCAGCGTGTCCGGTATGGCCTACAAAGACGGCAGCATCGGCACGGTGAAGATCCCCAAGCTGGGTATCAGCGTGAAGGTATGGGAGGGCGAGACTACTGACAGCATGGCCAAGGGCCTGGGCCACTATAGTTCCACCTCCGGCTGGCTGGGGAACGTCGGGGTGTGCGGCCACAACCGGGGGGCCCGGTATAACATCGGCGCCATCAAGGATCTCAAGCCTGGCGATATCATTACCTACACCACCATCTACGGCACCCGCACCTATCAAGTGACTATGGTGAAGACCATCGCCAACAACGACTGGAGTTATCTCCAGGGGACGGTGGACAACCGCATCACCCTTACCACCTGTCTGGCCAACCAGCCCGCAAAAAGAATTTGCGTGCAAGCCGTGGAGAAAAGTGCCTGAAAAACTCTGAATCTGCAAAAATGGAGAAGGTGAGAACGCCAAATCAATTTATCGGCGCAGGGAAATAAAATAATCCTTTGACAATTTCACCGCGTGGGATTATGCTCGAATCAGAAAAGAAATGGCAAAGGAGCGTGAGACCATGAGGAAAAGGATGATAAGCGTGCTGCTGTGCGCTGTGGCGGCTGTGTCTTTAGCCATTCCGGCATTTGCGGCCTACCGGGATGTGCCTGCCGGCTACTGGGCGGCAGACGATATCCAGTATGTCACTGAGCGGGGGCTGTTCAATGGCACCGGCAGCGACACCTTTGGGCCATCTACCGAGATGAGCCGGGCCATGCTGGCCACGGTGCTGTACCGCTATGCGGGAAGCCCGCCCGTGGCGGGAGCCGCCCCCTATGCCGATGCTGTCGCCGGGAGCTGGTACGAACCCGGCGTGGTCTGGGCCTATCAGAACAAGATTTTCCCCAGCGTCAACCTGGAGCGGGGGCTGCTGTACCCCAACGAAAATGTCCGGCGGGCGGAGTTCTGCGTCATGCTGTACCGCTTTGCCCAATCGCTGGGCAAGGCTACTGCTGACCCTGCCGCCGTGGAACGATCCCCCTTCACCGATATGGACTGGGGCCGCTACTCCACGGCAGGCTTCGGCCCCATCTACCATGAGGCCGAGGAGGCCATGCTGGGCTGGGCCTGGCCCATGGGGATCATGGAGGGCACGTCGGCAACCACGATCAATCCGCTGGGCACCATCACCCGGGCGGAGGTGGCGGCCATGCTGGCCCGCTTTGACCGCAACGTGCTGGACGGGACGGAACCCACGGTGCAGCCCACGCCCTCCCCGACGCCCGATCCGAGCCCTTATCCCACTGACAACGGCTATACTACCGCCGATGGGAAGCCGCTGACGGAGGAAAATGTGCGGGCTGCTATTGTGGCATTAAAGGAGACTTATCCCACTAATACGCCATACCCGGCACCTTTCATATCCAATAGTGGTGGGCCATATGGTGTTAGTAGCACTTATTGCGCTGGGTGGGCAACACTCTGTTCTGACACGATTTTTGGCAACCTGCCTTGGAAGCATATTGTCAAACCTGATTGGACTCAAATTCGAGTTGGTGATTTAATTCGGTATGACAACGATAGCGGTGGTCATGTAGTAGTCGTGATAGATAAGACTGATGACTCTATCAAAGTCACAGAGAGTGGTAGCCACAATAAGGCTATTTGGGGAGGGCAATACTTTCGCTGGTGGCTGGAAGTACAACCTGGCTACGCCCTACGAACGCGTTATCCCGAATAAACAATATAACCGACACAAAAAAGGCCGGGCTGCGAAAGCAGCCTGGCCTTCGTCATATGAGGAGGAAATGCATTGAAAAACACGATTATCAAACGCACAATGTCCATGCTGCTGGCGCTGGTATGTATCCTGGGCATCCTACCCCTGTCTGCCTTTGCGGCCACAGGGTTGTCCAGTGCCCCGGACAGCATCACTCAGAAGTCCTCAGACTATATGTACATCGGTGGACGCCCTGTGCGCTATCGGGCCGCCAGCGAAACCATCAACAGCAAGGGCCTACCTTATGTCTTTGATGAGCAGGTGACTGTCCCCGGTCTGGACGCCCCCACCCGTGCCCTGTGTGCCTACCACAAAGGAACCTTGGGTAACGGGGCGAATGGCCAGAAGTGGAACTTCAAAACCGAGGTGACAGATTCCTCGCTGAAGACCCTGCTCACTTATGTGTACGCCCACACCTACGGCAACTTTACGGATGCCGGCAATGCCCGCGGGTTGGAGACATGGGGCAGTTACTGGTCCGACATCTGGTTCATGGTGGCCCAAGCTATGTCCTGGTACTATGAGTACGGCATCATCATCGACGTAACCTCCAACCGGGAGGGCTTTATTGAGCAGGCCGCCGAGGAGTTTGTCGCGGCCATGAAGCTGTACCACCGCACCTACGGTCAGTCCTCTTGGATCAAAGACTGGGACGCCATCGACACCCACAGTATTATCGACAGTTCCGATGGCGGTAAGACTGGCAACTCTGCCTATGACTACATCAAAACCGGCGTTGACCTGGTGCTGGATCATCCTGAGTATTACCACAAGTATCATCTATGGATCTACGAGTGGGATAGTTCCCAACCGTGGAAGCTGCCCGGTCAGTCCGGGGTGCCCATGCAACGGCTTTTGATCGCTGTGCCGACTCCCAATGATGTGTCTGAGCCCGTCAGCCTTACGGTTAAAAAATTGGAGGCGGGCACAAATAAGCCGTTATCTGGAGTGACTTTCAAAGTTGAGAGTGCAGATGGGTCGGGCGATTTTTCCGTAACCCGGGATACTGGCCCGGATGGCACTATCACGTTAACGCAGACAGCAGATGGCCTTGCCCCAGGCCAGTACACCATCACGGAGGAGGCCGTGCCGGAGGGCTACGTGGCCCAGACCGCATCCCAAACCGTGACGGTCATGCCCAATGACTCCATCTCCAACACGTTCGTGTTCTACAACCAGCCCAACAAAAAGGAGGGCGACGGCTCCATCCGCAAAATAGATGCAGATAACCCCACGGTGGGTATTCCCGGTGCGGTCATCCGCATTACCTCGGTCAAGCTGGATGACGGCGGCAGCTACTTTGGCGAATTCGTCACCAAGGACGGCGGTTATATTCTCAAAGAGGATCTGGACTTCTCCAAGCTGCCCACCGGGTCGTATATCGCGGAGGAGATCACCCCGCCGGAGGGCTATATTCTCAGCTCCGATGTGAGCAAGGTGAAGCAGCCCTTTGTCTGGGACGGCGAGCATGACATCAGCCTCATTTTTGAAAACAGTTCCAAGGTAAAAATCCAGCTCAAGAAGGTGGATGAGAGCAGCAGCCCCCTCCCGGGAGCTGTTTTTTTGATCCTCCGGGACGGGCAGATCATCGGCACCGAGGAGACTACGGCGGACGGCACCATCACGGTGTCCAACGTCACCGAGGGCCACTATGAATTTGTTGAGGTGGCCGCCCCGGAGGGCATGGACTGCGACAAAACGCCGGTGGGTGTCCATGTGAACGCCGAGGATTTGCAGGGCGAGCAGACCATTGTGGTGACTAAAATGAATCATCACAAGCGATCCCTCACCATCACGAAGCGGGATGCAGAGAGCGGCGATCCCATCCCCAACACCTCCTTCCACATCCGGGGCGTGAATCTGGGCTATGAAAACGATGTGGTCACCGGGGCCGACGGCAAGGCCGTGCTGGAGGCCCTGCCCAGCGGGTGCTATGAGATCGAGGAACTGGACGTTCCGAAGCCCTACCTGCTGGACACCAACAACCGCAAAACGGTGTGGATCGACAGCGAGAAGGACAAGGACATCGTGGTGGACTTCGTCAACTCCACCCTGCCGGGAATGCGCCTGGTGAAACGGGATGCCCAGACGGGCGAGTTCGTCAAGGGCGCCACCTTTAAAATTGAGGAAGTGGACGGCGGTTTCACCGACCAGCGCCAGACCGGCCCGGATGGGGTCATCTTCTGGGAGAACCTCCGGCCCGGGGCCTACAAGGTTTTCGAGGTGGAACCGGCCCCCAACTATGTCCATGATGACACGGTTCACATCGTCCAGCTGGAGCCTGACCGCACCACTACCCTGGAGGTCACCAACATCATCAAGCCCACCCTCAAGGTGCTGAAGGTGGACAGCATCACCAAGAGCCCCATCGCCAACGTCAAATTCCAGATCTGGCGCGGGTCTGACGACACCATCACCGGCGAGCTCAACGACCTGGGTGTGTTCTACACCAACGAGGCCGGTGAGATCGTCCTGGAGCACATCGACACCGGCTGGTACCGCATCAAAGAGCTGGAGAGCGCCCCCGGCTTCACCATCAAAGCGCCCGACACCCAGGATATTTATCTGAAGGCGGGCGAAACCCATGAGGTTCAGTTTGAAAATGTGCCTAAAAACGCCATCGTGGTCGAGAAGTACGATTCTGTCAGCCACGAGGCGCTGAGCGGGGTCACCTTCCAGCTGCGGTGGCTGGGCGGCGCGTCGGGCACCGGCGGCACCGTCATCGGGCAGAAGAAAACCGGCCCCAACGGGATGTGTATGTGGACGGGGCTCAACCCGGGCTCCTACATCGTGGAGGAGGTAGACCCGGGGGACGGCTATACCATCCTCCAGTCCTCTGAAACGGTGTTCCTGGCGGACAGCGGCGAACAGTCCGTGGTCACGGTGCGCTTTGAAAACGCGCCGGACGGTTCCCTCCTGATCCGCAAGGTATGCGCCACCAACCCCAGCATCACCCTGCAAAACGCCGAGTTCAAGGTGACCTACTCCGACGGCACCCTCATCGGCGATTCCAACGGCATTTTCCGCAGCGATGAGAACGGCGAGGTGCGCATTTCCGGCCTCAAGCCCGACAAGACTGTGATCGTCACCGAGGTCACCGCCCCGCCGGGATTCATCAAGGACACGCAGAGCCAAAGTATTCAAATCAAGGCGGGGAAAACTGTCACCCTCACCTTCAAAAACCAGCCGAAAGGTAAACTGATTATTCAGAAAAGGGATTCTGCCACCAATAAGCCTTTGAGCGGGGCCGAGTTCAGGATCACCACCGTCGCTGGCTGTGAGGTGGGTCTGGACGGCGTGATCGGCACATCCACGCTCACCCAAAACGGCATCTTTGTGACCGATTCCCAGGGCGAAATCAGGATCACCAACTTGGCGCCGGGCGCGTATGTACTGACCGAGATCAAAGCGCCGGACGGCGGGTACGTCATCGACACGCCCAGCACCAACGTGGTCATCGGCCAGGGCGGCGACACCCAGACTGTGGTCATCAAAAACTCCAAGGCCGGTTCGTTGGTCATCCTGAAACAGAGCTCCCTGGATGGGAAACCGCTGGAGGGCGTGGAATTTAAGGTCACCACCTCGACGGGCGAGTTCGTCCCCGATGCCAATGGCCAGATCAGCTCCAACGGTCTCTATTACACGGACAAGGACGGCAAAATCACCATCAACGGGGTGGTGGGCACGCTTGTTGTGACCGAAACCCGCAGCATCCCCGGCTATTCCATCGACCCCAACACCAAGACCCAGACGGTGGTGGTAAACCCCAACGACACCCAAACCCTGCGGTTTTACAACACGCCCTCGACGACCCTCGTGATCGAGAAGTACATCGAGGGCACCACCACCCCCATCAAGGGCGTGACCTTCCTGGTCACCGATTCCAGCGGGGCGGTCATCGGCAATTCCAACGGCGAGTTCATCACCGATGAAAATGGCCGCATCGTTCTGGAGGGCCTGGAGCCCGGCGCTACCGTCACCGCGAAGGAGATCAAGACGGTGGAAGGGTTCGTTTTGGACACCACGCCTAAATCCATCAAGATCCAGGCCGGCGAGGTGCAGACGCTCCGTTTCTACAACCAGCGGCAGGGCGGGCTCGTGATCAAAAAGCTGGATTCGATCACGAAAAAGCCCCTCAGCGGGGTGCAGTTCCAGTTGACCTACGCCGACGGCTCCTACGTGGACGCAGACAACGGCCATCTGTCCAGCAAGGGTCTCTACACCACTGACGCCAACGGCGAGATCCGCCTGACCGGGATCGTGGGCACCATCATCATTTCCGAAACCAAGCCCCTGGATGGCTATGTGGTCGATCCGGCCACGCAAAATCAGACGGTGCAGGTGAACGCATCCGACACCCAGTATATCACGGTTTATAACACGCCCATCGGCGGCGCCGAGATTATCAAGGTGGACGCGGCGGACAAGACGAAACGGCTGGGCGGCGTCACCTTTGAAATCAGGAAAATGGACGGCGGGCTGGTGCAGACCGTGACCACCGGCAGCGATGGCCGGGTGCACATCAAGCTGGACGCCGGGGACTACTACGCCCTGGAGACCGAGGCAAAGTCGGGTTATAAACTGGATCCCACGCCTCATTATTTCACTGTGGTGGACGGCAAGACTGCCAGCGTGACCATCACCAATGAGGCGTTCTCCGGCGTCATCCTCCATAAGATCAATTCCGTCACCAAAGAGGGGATTTATGGGGTGAAGTTCCTGGTCTACGATCAGAACAAGAATCCCATCGGTGAGTACACCACCGACGACAACGGCTACATTTACATCGACGACCTCACCGTGCAGGGCAAGGGCCGGCTGTATATCCGCGAACTGGAGGCCGCCCCTGGATACGAGTTGGACAAGGAATACAAGACCGTCTATGTCCAGCCGGGCAAGACCATTGAGGTGGAGTGGGAAAACACCCCCATCACCGGCCAGTTCCAGATCCGCAAGTACGCCGCCGAGTACAACGAGGTCACCGGCACCCCGGCGGGCGCTCCCCTGAAGGGTGCGGTCTACGAGATCAGTGAGGCCCGCAGCGGCAAAGTGGTGGACTACATCACCACCGACGCCCGGGGCGTGGCGGCGTCCAAGCCCCTGCCTTTGGGCCGCTACCTCATCAAAGAGGTGACTGCCCCGGCGTACTGGCAGCTCAGCGGCATCACCTTTGACGAAACCTTGGAGTATTCGGGCCAGATCATCAAGCTGTCCGACTATGACAAGCCCTCCAATCTGGGGGTCACCATCACCAAGCGGGGCAATGCCCAGGTGCTGGCGGGCAGCCAGATGCGGTACGACATCACGGTGGCCAACACCTCCAACGTGCCACTCTCTGAGTTCTACTGGCATGACCGCATTCCCACCGACGCCACCCGGGCCACGGTGCTGACCACCGGCACCTACAGCGCACGGCTTAACTACCGGGTGCTGTATAAGACCAACTACCGCACCGGCTATCAGGTGCTGGCGTCCAATCTGGTGACCAGCAGCAACTACTCCTTCAGCCTGAACGCCATCCCCATGCAGGCGGGGGAGTATGTCACCGATGTCTACTTCGACTTCGGCAAGGTGCCCGTGGGCTTCCAGTCCACCACCAGCCCCACCCTGACGGTGCAGGTACTGGGCACTGTTGCCAACAACTATCAGATCATCAATCGGGCCGACGTGGGCGGCAAGTACCAGGGCACCTGGCAGACCGCCCAGGCCACCTGGCTCACCATCGTGCGCAGGCTGGGGCCTGTGCCCACCCTGCCCCAGACGGGGTACTAAAACCAACAGCGGGACGGCTCTTTTTTGAGGGCCGTCCCGCCTGTCTAATGCCTGATAAATTGTGTATCTGCGGAAGGGATGCCATCTTCATCCGTAACATACCGCTCCACCCGCATATGCAGATCATATTTTTCCCGGAGCTGGGCGATCATCGCCATCATCGGGGACGCATGGTGCGCATCAATGGCTGCCTGGTCTCTCCAGGCGTCGATCAGCAAAACCGTTTCGGGATCGTCCATGGGGAAGAAATAACGGTACTGCTCATTCCCGTTCTCCTTGCGGATCAAATCAGCCGTCCCGCTGGCTTCCATTTCCTCCGCAAATCTGCGGGCGCTCCCATCTGTTCCCGTGTAATACAGGTTCACCACAATGCTCATACGGGCACTCCTCCATTTCCTCTCCGTTGCGGCGGGGACGCTGTGCGGCTACTCGCGATCCATGCGGGGGTTCAAAGGGAATGTCTCATGTCTGCCATTACTTCCAGATCTTGACCGCCTTCTCGTCCTCGGCCAGACATTGCTCCCGCAGCTTCTCCAGCTCGGCGGTGTGATCGTCCTCGGGATTTTCATAGTCCAGGATCTTGAGTACCGACCATTCAAAGCCTTCCTCGCCGTACTGCTCCCACAGGGCTGCCAGACGCTTGTTGGGATGGCTGCCCATGGAGAGCTTGGCCCGGTTGCTGTTGAAGTCGGCTTTGGTATCCTTTGACGCCCCTAAAAACGCTTCGCCGGTGGCCTTGCACCGGATTGAGATGACCCCCATCTCCGGGCGGCGGAGCTTCCATTGCTCAACCATCGCTTTTCTCTGCGCTTTGTCCATCTTCTGCGCCTCCTTACATCTTCGGCTGTTGGACGATGAAATCAAACAGCTTTGTCCTGAAGGCATCGTCCCCGTTCAACGAGGCAAATATGCGGTTCACCTGTTCCTTCGGTGCTTCGTCCGGTTTCACGGGCAGATGGACGGACATGAGGAAGGCGGCGGAACGCCCGCCCTCCTGCCGCACCCACGCATTCCCGACCAACTCGCTGCGGTTCGCAGGATTTTCGCCGTATTCCACTGCGATGTCTACGATCATGCCGCTGTCGATTTGCAGGGCTGTGGCGGGAAGGCGGAAGGAAAAGGAGCTGAACATGGAGAGCTCGGTGTCCTCCATGTCGGGGATACGGGGCTGCTCTGAATGCTCGCTCCGGCTCAACTCCGCCATACGCTGGGCAAATTCTTGCTGTTCTTCTTCGCTGGCAGGGCGGACTTCGTATTTTCCGCAGTCCGGGCACTGCTCCGTTTCCTCACTGCGACTGAAAATAAAGCCGCAGTTGTCACAGGTAAATATCATTTCAATCACCGCTCATCATTATAGCAGGGGCGGTGCGCTTTGACAAGGACGTGATTTCCATAGACCCTACCTACCCCGCCCTGGATCGTGCCGCGTTCCTGATTGAACGCACTTGCGTGCCCAGGTATTATCCCCCACGCTACTGCGCCGAGGCCGCCCAGCTGCTGGCCATGCTGGAGGCGGCCCAGCAGAGGAGGAACCCGCAGGAAAACAGGCCGCACTCGATGCAGCGCACCCTATAGCACGCACTCCAGCTGGCAGTCAAAGGGCTCCGCATCAACGTGGCGCTGGTTATACTCCAACGCCTCAACGCACCCCATTCTCTGATAAAACGCCTGGCTTTCCACAGCAGAATGGGCGGAGATATACAGCTTTTTCGCCCCTTTTTCCCTGGCCCATTCCTTTGCCATGAAAAACAGGGCTTTCCCGATTCCCGAACCTCTGGCATCCTCGGACACATGGATGCTGGACAAGTCGAGATATTGGCCGCCGCTGCCCAAAAAGTCAGGCTCCACGGAGGCGAAGCCCTTCAGCGTGCCATCCACAAAAGCGCCGTACACCACGCCCCCTGTGGCCAGTGTATTTTGCAGGCAGGAAACCAGCGTCCGATAGTCCGCTTCGGACCAGTCATCAATGAACGGGTCGTCCCGGATGACCCATTTGCCATCTTCCCGCCGCCAGCACTTAGTCACGACCTGACGCCGGATGAAACCGCGAAAGAGCTCCCGGCACAGCTCGTCCGGGCGGAGGGTTCTGTACTGCACCACGCAAATCACCTCAAAATCATTTTCGCCATTATAGCAAATCCGCCGCCTGCCATCAAGCGGCGCACCAAGGAGGACAAATGAAAACGAAAAACTTCTGGGGCCGTTTGTGCCCCAAGCTCCCTCGCGTTTACATCCACACTATGGCGGCGGTGCTGCTGTGCGCCGCCCTTGCCATGCCCGCCATGGCCGCCACCAACACCGGCGGCAACGATATGTGGACGGTGGCCCAGAATATCATTGTGGACGTATACAACCACATCGCCGGAATCAGCACCGTGCTGGCGGGTCTCATGTCCACCGTGGCGGTCATCGGCGTAAAGCTCACCGGCAACCAGCACAAGGCGGATCAGGCGTGGGACTGGCTCAAGCGCATTTGGGTGGCCTGGGCCATCATCAACGGCATCGGGGCCTTCATCGCCTACATCACCCCGCAGTTCTCCGGCTTCAACACCCTGACGCCGTGACGCCATGCTGGAGCTTTTATTTCGCGGCTTCTTCGAGTGGATCTACAGCCTGATCGTAGACATCTGGGGATTCATCGCCGGAGGGCTGCTGGACATCATGGGGCTGGATTTTGCCTACATCCAGTCCCACATCCCCATCATGGACGACATGGCCCGGGTGCTGATGGCGGCGGGCTGGGCGCTGCTGCTGGGCAATCTGGTGTTCCAGGCGCTGAAAAGCATGGCGGCGGGCCTGGGCTTTGAGGGGGAAGACCCCAAGCTGCTGTTTGCCCGCACCTTTGTGTTTGCCTTCCTGCTGCTGGCCAGCCCCCAGATCTGCCGTATTGGGTTGGATCTCACCTCCAGCATCATGGATCTGCTGAGCATCCCGGACGCCACCAACGTGTCCCTGGTGGATGAAAGCGTCTTTGGGACGCTCACCGCCTCCTGGCTCATGGCCATCATTTGCAGTGTCATCGTCATGTTCAAGGTGCTGGGGCTGCTCATTGAGATCGCCGAGCGGTATGTGATCCTGGCCATGCTTACCCTCACCGCGCCCCTGGCCTTTGCCATGGGCGGCAGCAAAAATACCGCGTCCATTTTCACCGGCTGGTGCCGGATGTTCGGCTCCATGTGCCTGCTGATGGTCACCAATCTGGTTTGCTTCAAAATGCTGTTCTCGGTGGTGTCCACAGTGCCCTCCGGGCTGGACGTTTTGCCCTGGATGGTGCTCATCTTCGCCATCGTGAAGGTGGCAAAAAAGTCGGACGCCATCATCACCCGCATCGGCCTGAACCCGGCCATCACCGGCGGCCCCGGGCGAACCCTGCCCGGTATGCTGGCCTACACGGTGGTGCGCACAGCGGTGAGCGGCGTGGCAAAGGGCTTCACAGGTGGCGGCTTTGGCGGCGGGAGAACTGCTGGCGCGTCCGCTTCCGGCACGAGAACCGGCAGCGGGTTCAGCGGTTCCCGGTTCGGTTCCCGCTTTTCCGCCGGCGGCGGAGGACGCTTCGGCAGCGCCCGGGGCGGCGGACGCTCCAGCGGTGGCCCGACTTCCGGGAACGAAGCGCAAGGCGGCGAGAGGCCCGGCGGCTCCTTTGGCGGCGGGCGAGGCGGGGGCCGTTCCAGCGGCAGTCAGACTTCCGGGGACAGTTCCCAGAACTTCGGCGGATCGCGTGGCGGCGGCAGGTATACATACCACAGCACCGGCCAGCAAAGTTCCGCCCAGCAGACCAGCACCCGGCAGGAAAATTCCTCCCAGGCATCCGCCCAGCAGAAACATACCAGCAGCGCCGCGGCGAATACTGCCCGGGGCGGCGGGCGACCCCAGCAGACCCGGAGAAGCTCTGTGCCCCCTGGAACCGGCCACCCCCACAGCTATGTGCCGCCCTCCGGCGCGGCCAACACGCCTGCGCCTGGTGCGGCGGGGTCAGGCAGTTCCCAGCGGCCCGGTGTGTCCCATTCCGGCGCGGCAGGAACGGCACCGAAAGCCACCGCGCCGAAGCAACCCAACAGCCCTCGGCCCGGCGCGGCAGGAACGGGAACGCACTCCCAGTCCACCCGATCTACCCATTCCGCGGGCGGCAGCACGGTGAACAGCACCAGCCAGACATCAGCCCAGACCAATGTGACCACGAACGGCGGCAGAGCGGGTGCGTCCGGCGGGAAAGCACCGCCCACCGCGCCCAGACCGCCCCATCCCGGCGGCCCGGCGGCATCCAAGTCCCCGCCCAAGCCGGGCGATACCCGCGCCACCCGCCGGGGAGATTCGGGCGTTGCCCCGAAAACACCCGGCACTCCGGCGGCTTCCGGCGCGTCCCAGGCCGGCAACCCAGGAAAACCGACCCGCAGTACCCAGCGGCCCGCTGAATCTGCATCCCGGCCCGGCAGGAATGCTCCCCCGGCCACAGCGGCGCCCCCGGCAGGAGGCACATCTCCCAGCACGGCTCGGCAGGAACTGCGCACATCTGCCAAACCTGCGTCTACCCCGGTAAAGGGTGGCGCTCCCACGGTTCGCCCCGGCGGTGCAGGAACCGCGCCCGCCGGCAAACAGGCGGCGGGACAGCCCCGGACGGCCAAAGCCCGGACGACGCGGGCGAAGCCCGTCCACCGTCCACCGCCCAACAGGAGAGGAGGGAACAGTCATGGGTGAAAACGAAAACCGGGCCGGCGGTGCGGCCAGGGCGGCGGCGCATATCGCAGCTGCCCTGGCAACCACCGGGGCCAAGGGTGCGGCCCTCGCCGCCGCCCAGGAGTCAGCCCCTTACCTGATTAAAATAATTGCCGGGGCATTGGCCCTGCTGCTCCTCATTCCCATGCTGTTGTTCACCGTCCTGCCCAACATCTTTTTCGGCTATGACAGCTCCACCACGCCTGATGTCATGGATTTTACCGCGTCAGCCCATGGGCTGGAAACGATCTATCAGAACATCGACCGGAAAAACCAATCCATCATCGACCGGCTGGTGGAGAGCATTCTCCCGAATTTCATGACGGAGGATGTGCCCGACTACGATGATTATGAGGTGGAAAAGTCCCTGGGCAATGTGAACCACTACTGGCTCATCGCCATCGGCTCCGTCCGATACAAGCAGGATCTCAACGTCATGGATGAACCCACCATTGAAAAGCTACTTTCCGACAAGCTGACCTATACCGCTTCCATCACAGACCGCGTCCTGCACATCTCAGTTCGGGATCTGACGCCGGACGCGTACATGGACAAGCTGGGTTTCACCCAGGAGGAAAAGGACTGGGCGGCCCTGCTCTACTCGGTGCTGGCGGACGGCCAGAGCATCAGCCCCGGCGACACCGACGGCCCGGGCAAGTACAACACCGACTACGGCGATATCGTCTTTTCCAGCACCGACACCCCCGTGGTCTACTACAACCAGACGGACGCCCGGTGGGGCAATAAGCTCTATGGCCGTACCGGCACCATCGGCTGGGAGGGCTGCGGCCCCACCGCCCTGGCCATGGTGGTGGCGTCCATGACGGACAACAAGGTAACGCCCTATGACGTGGCCCAGTGGTCCGCCCAGAATGGCTACCGCTGTGAGGGCAACGGGAGCTACCACAGCCTGATCCCCAACGGCGGCGAGCACTACGGCCTCACCGTTGACAAAATCGGCAAGGACAGCAAAAAGCTGGTGGAGGCGCTGGAATCGGGCAAGCTGGTCATCGCCATTATGGCCCCGGGCCATTTCACCACCACCGGCCACTTCATCGTCCTGCGGGGCATCACCGAGGAGGGCAAGGTGCTGGTGGCCGACCCCGCCAGCGTGAAGCGGAGCGATCAGGAGTGGCCCCTTCGCACCGTCGTCAACGAGGCGGCCTCCCGGGCCGGCGCGGGCGGGCCCTTCTGGGCGTTCTCGCGGTAGGCGGCGGATGAAATCAACTGTTTGGAGTGAAGCGTATGGAACATGAAACCAATCTGCGCGCCCTGCGGCACCGGCACGGCGTCTGTCTCACCGAGCTGGCCGACGCCTGCGGGCTGTCCAATCAATACCTCAGCCGGGCAGAGCTGGGCCTGATCCCGCCCACCCCCCGGCTGGAGCGGCAGCTGTTGTCGGCGCTGGAGGTGGTGATCTCCCACCGGGCCAGCACGGCTCAGGCCCTGGAGCGGGAGCTGAAGCCCCTCCGGGGTCGTCTGCTGGAAAAGGTGGTGGAACAGCGTGAATGAGACCTACTACATCCCCGCCAACTTCACCGACGCGGGCCGGGTGATAGGCCTGTTCGAGCTGCGCAACCTGGTGGAGGCTGTGATCCTGGTGCTGCCGGTACTGTACTTCTGTCTCGTGCTGCTGCCCCTGGAACTGACCGCCAAGATTACGGTGACGCTCATCATCGTGGTTCCCCTGGGGGGCTTCGGGCTCATTGGCGTGCGGGACGACAGCCTCACCCGCTGGATCGCCGCCTGGTGGCGCTGGCGGAAAAAACGCCGGCTTATGACATACAGAGGAGGAAAAAACTGAACCATGGATTTGAAACAACTGCTGTTCGTCGGCGGGGCAAAGGCTCCCGCCGACGAACCCTTTCGGGACAGCATCCAGGCATGGCTTCCTATCAAGAACGTCGTAGGCGGCGTGGTGGTTACCAAGGATGGCCGCTTCGTGAAGATCCTGGAGGTGCTGCCGGTGAACATCTATCTGAAATCCCCCAATGACCGGGAGAACATCATCTCCAGCTATGCCGCCTGGCTGAAGATCGCGCCGGATGATTTGCAGATCGAGGCCCGTACCCTGCCCGCCGATACGGCGGACTACGTGGAGCGGATGAAGGAGTTCGCCGCCCATGAGCCCAACCAGTCCTGCCGGGAGATGATCGAGGACAACATCAAGGAGATTGGCCAGGGGGTTGCCAGCGATGCCCTGCGGCACCGCTTCTTTCTCATATTCCAGTATGAGGGGCGGATGTACGCCAAGGGCCGCACCACCGCCGCCATCGTCCAACGGCTCAACGAGGAGGCGGACACCGCCCGGCGGTATCTGGACGGCTGTGAGCTTGAGGTGCTGGAGCCCAGCTTCATGGACGACTTCATTTTGAAGCTGCTGTACGAGATCATCAATAAGCGGACCAGCCGCCGGGTGCAGCTCCCGGAGGGCGTGTTCGACATGACCACCGCCGTCCACGGACTTTATGAGGAATAGCGCAAAAACAGGCGGCTGTCCGATGTTGACAGCCGCCTGCTGAACTGAAAGTTGTTTAATTCAAATCGAAAGCGGCATTTTCGTAGTCCTTCACATAGTACCGAATGTTTTTCCGCCCCTTTTGAATAATAATATGTCCTTCCGCTTCCAGCTTTGCCTTTTGTGCCTCAACGCCCCCGGGATACTTTGCGTTTAATTCGCCGTCCGCTTTCAGCGTCCTCCAATAAGGCGTTTCGTCGGTAGTCCGCTGATAGCTCGCCCATGCCGCGATAGACACAAAAATCCCTGCTGTAATTGGCTCCGTAAAATCCGCACCGCTCAACGCGGCAAAGTATTCCCGTATTTTTCCGACAGTGGTTACTTTCCCATACGGGACTCGCTTCATTACCTTGTCATACTCGATTGGCGGCGCAAAATACATTCTGTCTCCGCCATATTTTTCAATGCTTTTTGCGTCAGTGATCGTCTGAAATTTTGGCATATCTTTGCTGTCATGCAGCATAGCATTGAAATCTTTTTTATCTTCATTCGCCATATTCGTCACCTCCTACGTTAAGCATACCCCGTTTTAGCGTGTGGTGCAATGAGGCTGTTTTTAAAAATATCTTACCGCACACGATAATTTTAGGCAAGCGTTTTCAAATTTCATTAAGTGAGGAACAACTCGATGCAAAAGAAAGCAACAAAGGCCCCAGTCAAGCGGGCCAAAAAGAAAACGGACACCGCCGAACCCAAGCAAAACCCCATTAAGCGGCTACTATTTGGCGAGGAAAAGCCCGACCTGTCCGAGCTGGAGGCGGGCTCCACTACCATCCTGGATATCCTGTCCCCTACCGCCATCGACACCAAGAACCGGGACTATATCCTGGTGGACGGGGTGTACCACGCCTACCTCTATGTGGCAGGCTACGGCTACTCCACCACCGTGGGTTCCTGCTGGCTGGCCCCGCTGGTGGAGGCCGGGGAGGGCGTCAGCCTCAGTTTTACGGTGAAACGTCAGAGTAAAGAAAAAATCCTCTCGAAGATTTCCCAGACCACCATGGTGAACCGCTCCCGGATGCGGGATGTGGGGGACACCCGCCAGGACTTCGAGGAGTTGGACAGCGCCATCAACTCCGGGCTGTATCTGAAGGATGCCATGAATCGGCAAAACGAGGACTTTTACTATATGCACACCCTGGTGGAGGTGACGGCGGACGACCCGGAAACCCTGGAACAGCGGGTGACGGCGGTGGAAAAGCTGTGCGTGTCCATCGACATGATCGCCCGCCGCTGCGACTACCGAAACGAGCAGGCATTCCTCTCGGCGCTCCCCCTGCTGGCCCTGGACGCGGACGTGGAGCGCAAATCCCGGCGCAACGCCCTCACCTCCGGCGTGGCGGCGGCGTTTCCCTTTGCCTCCTACGAGCTCAGCGACCGCAACGGCATCTTCCTGGGGCTGAACCTCTACAACCGATCCCCCGTGTTTCTTGACCCCTATGACGACTACAAGTACACCAACGGCAACTGCTGGATCGGCGGCTCCTCCGGCGCGGGTAAGACCTTCACGCTTCAGTGCCTGGGCGGGCGGCTGCGCCAGCAGGGGAGAAGGGTGATCTTCATCGTGCCCAAGAAGGGCCACGAGTTCCGCCCCCTGTGCGAGCTGCTGGGCGGGCTGTACCTCCGCCTGTCCCCGTCCTCCAAGGACTGCCCCAACATCATGGCCGTCCGGCGCAAATCGCTGGACAGCTATGCCGGTCTGCGGGACATGGCCGCTCGGGATGATTCGGTGCTGGCGGACAAGATATCCCGGCTGATTATCTGGTATTCGCTCCAGAAACGTGACCTCTCTGATGAGGACAAAAACCTGCTGGATTCCTCCCTGGTGGAGTGCTACCGGCGGTATGGGATCACCTTTGACAACGCTACCATCACCGATGAAAACGGCCGGTTTGTGGAAATGCCCATCCTGCCGGACTGGTACGATGTGCTCTCCCAGAACCCGGACACCAAGCACCTGGCTGTGGTGCTGGCCCGCTATGTTACCGGCTCGGCCTCCGCCATGGGCCAGCGCAACGAGATCGACCTGGACAACAAGTACATCGTGCTGGACACCTCCGGGATGCCGGACGATTTGCTGCTCCCCGGCATCTTCTGGGCCACCGACATTGCCAACGATCTCATCATGGACGCGGGCAGCGACCTGTCCGCCCTCATCGCCGATGAGCTGTGGTCCCTGGTGGGGGCCAACTCCAACCCCTTAGCGGCAGGCTTTGTGCAAGAAATGGTCAAGACTATTCGCGGCTTGGGCGGCATCGCCATCACCTCCACCCAGGGGATGCAGGATCTGTTTGGGCTGGACGGCGGCAAATACGGCAAGGGCATTCTGGACTCCAGCCGGATCAAGCTGGTGATGCAGATGGAGGAACAGGAGGCCCGGCTCATCCAAGGGGTGCTGAACCTGTCTGAGGATGAGGTGCGGCAAATCACCCGGTTCCGCCGGGGGGAGGGCCTGCTGTGCATCGGGTACAATCATGTGCCGGTGCAGTTCCATGCCACCGAGAAAGAGTATGATGCCATCACCACCTCCCCCACCGACCTGCGCGTCCGGCGGAAGGAGGGCGGCAAATGAGTTTTCGGCAGGATGCCGCCCACCTCCAGAAGCTGGCCAACAACGCCTTTTGCCAAACAGGGGTGCTGGCCGCGCTGGCGGACGGCGGAACACCAGACCCGGACAAGCTCCAAAAGGCGTTGGAGCAGACGGCGGCGCAGTTTGAGAGCGCGGCGCTGGAGGTTCGGAAGCTGTGTGAGCGGTACAGCACAGGCACCGGGGGCTACGGCTCCCGGCCCGTCCTCCCGCCCATGGAGATTGCCGGGTCGGTGGAGCTGCTGGGGTATAACTGGCTCCACATCACGCTGAACACCCTGCTGCCCCACTGCCGGTTCCAGCCCCCGGAGTGGCTCAGCGACACCATCCGCCGCCTGCTGGACGACTACGAGGCGCAGGGCTGCAAGCTGCCCTTTTTCAACCGGGCGCTGCTGGTGATCGACGAGTTCACCAGCGCCAAGGGCCGCCACATTTTCGACCAGGACAACAAGGGGTGGAAGGCGGTGAGCAACGCCATCAAGGGCAGGCTCATCCCGGACGACGACCAGCACACCCTGGGCCTGGCGCTGCTGTCCGGGCGTAGCGAGTTGGACGTGTGTCACATCACCCTGTTGGATCTGTCCGACGCGGCGGACTTCTTCGCGTTCCACTCCGGGGACTACGAGGTGAAGCATTTTTACAATGGAGGCTGGAGCTGAAGTGCCCTAAAAAGTGACCGGGACACCCATCAGGTTTTGGTTCAGTTTGGGCCATTTTCGACCGGTTGGCGGGTTTGTAAAAATCTGATGGGTGTCCGCCGCTCCAAGCCGCTGAAAACAAAGGCTTTCGGGGCGGCGGCAAAAACGCGGTAAGCGAAAAAAGCTGACTTCTATGGGGAGCCATCAGATTGGCTCCCCATAGGAGGCTTGGGAAAGCGCCGAAAAAGTTCTTGCGCCGATACCGGCGCAAGGGCGTTTTCGGCGCACGCAGGAATATGGAGGGAGGCGCGGTATGCGTGATTTTCAGCCATCGGGACGTTGACATTTTGAAGCTGCTGTGTTGGTGCCAGTTCATCCAACCCAGGGACTTGAGGGGGATCGCCTCAGATGCCGAGCGGAAAAACCTCATGGGCCTGGGCCTCATCCGGCGGCACGAAAAGAGCGGGGCGCTGCTGCTCACCAGCAAGGGGCAGCTCCTTCTGGAACATCTGCTGGACGGCGCGGTTCCCCAGACCACCCGGGCCTACCATCCGCCGCTGATCGAGCGGCGTGTCCGGGTGTCTCGGCTGGTGGTGACCGCCTACCACGGCGGGGTCGATCCCTTCACCCTCGGGCCGGAGGAGTTGGACAGTGCCGCTTCTTTGTTTCTTCCGACCATTGCCCGGAGCCGTGGCTCCAACCCCTGGGGCAGCACCCGGGTGGCCGCCCTGGCCCGCTTGGGGGACAGTCTGTACGCCATGCACTACGTCTGCCCCGGCATCGGCAAGCTGGCGCTGATGGATGAGCTGGCGGCGTTCTCCAACCAAACCGCCCGGTTCCGAGACATGAACCGCGCTTTTATGTTTGCTGGGGACAGTTACAAGAGCGTCCTCAGCGAGCTGGACCGCCCCATGGAGCGGAAGGACACCAAACTGCTCACCTACAGCGGCGCGTACCGCTGCCTTCAGCTCCCCGTCCATCTGCTGTCCTGCGACGCCACCGGAGCGGTGCAGCTCCAGATCATGGCCGTGCCGGACTACCGCAGGAAGCTCACCCAGGCGGCGCTGAAAGGCCAGTACCGCCCGCCCCCTGATGACGTGCCCGAGTGGGACGCCATGTTCCAGGGTGTGCCCTTCGTCTTGGCGGCGGATATGGATCTGCGCCGGATCAACGCAGCCATCCGCACAGCCAGAAGCCAGGGCTTCCCCCAGATCGCCATGGCCGCTCTGGAGGGGCAGGCGGAGCAGGTGCTGTTCCCCCGCTGCCGGGACAAAAATCTGGCACGGGTGTTTGTACTCACCCCCGAGGCGATCTCCGCCGTCACCGGTAGAAAGCCCTCGCCCTATGTTCCCCCGCGCACCCAATTCACAACCTCGAAAGGAGATGTGGCGGATGCCCCGCTTATCCAAGCTCATCGAAAAACTGGAAGATCGCCTTGAACCCCAAATCGGCCCCTGGTATGAGCGCCATAAAAAGAAGCTGCCATTCTACGCCGCCGCAGGGCTGGCAGGCTGGTATCTCTATGGAATGCTGCTGAACTCCATCCGACTTGGCATCGCCTCAACCTTCCACAAGGCGGGGGATGAAGTGGTGGAGAGCATCTGGGTGTTCAACCCCTTCCGCAACTGGTTTGTGCTGTTCACGCCCTTCGGCCTGGGGGCCACCGCCGTCATTGCCCTGCTGGTATGTCTGTTCACTGGGACGGGGTACAAGTGGTTTTCCGGCTACAAGGCCACCCGGGACAGCCGGGGCTTCGACATCCTGCCCGACGGCACCCATGGTTCCTCTGGCTTCCTGACCCGGAAGGAGATGGGGGAGTTTCTGGAGGTGGGGAGTGTGGCTGAGGTAAAGGGCATGATGCTGGGCAAGTACAAAAAGCGCCCGGATGACCCGGACAAGTACGCCCTCTATGCCGCCCACCGCATGGTGCCGGGGGACAACAACAATCTGCTGTGCATCGGCGCTCCCGGCAGCGGGAAATCCCGTGGCTTCATCATCCCGTTTTTGATGGGCTGTGCCCAGCGCAGAGAATCAGTTTACATAACAGATCCCAAGGGCGAGCTTTTTGAAAAGCTGTCCCCCTACTTCAAGGAGCACGGCCACTACGTCAAGGCGGTGAATTTTCTGGATATGGCCCACTCCGATGGCTGGAACTGCCTGTATGGGCTGGACAAGGAGCCTCAGCTGGCCCAGACGGTGGCCAACACCATCATCCAGAACACCTCCGGCCCACGGGAGGCGGACGACTTCTGGAGCCGCGCGGAGCTGAACCTGCTCATGGCGCTGATCCATTATGTGGTGAACCTGAAGGACAGCAAAGGTAATCTGCTCCCCATCGAAAAGCGGGGGCTGGGAGATGTGTACCAAATGCTGGCCCATCAGAGTATCCAGGACATCAACCGCACCCTGGCCCAGCTTCCCCCGGATCATCCGGCCAAGGGCCACCACGGTCTGTTTCTCAAGGCCAAGGAAAACCTGTGGGGGAGCATCGCCATCGGCCTGGGCAACCGTCTGGCCATCTTCCAAAACAAGCTGGTGGACGCCATCACCCGGAACCACGATGTGGATCTGCTGCTGCCGGGGCAGAAGCCCTGCGCCTATTTTGTTATCATCTCCGCCCAGGACAGCGCCTACCGCTTCCTCAGCTCCCTGTTTTTCTCCTTGGCCCTGCCCCGGCTGTCTGACTACGCCCGGCTGGAGGGGAAGGGCGGCCGCCTGCCGGTGCTGGTAAACTTCTGTCTGGACGAATACTGCAACATCGGTTACATGGACGGCATCGCCGACGCGCTGAACAGCATTCGTGGCTTCAACATGAGCTGCCAGGTAGTGGTGCAGAGCCTGTCCCAGTGGCAGGAAAAGTACCCCGGCAAGGAGTGGGAGAACCAACTGGCCACCTTCGATCAGACACTTTACATGGGGTGCAACGACTGGACCTCGGCGGACTACATCTCCAAAAAGTGCGGCAAGGTGACCATTTCCCTCACCAGCCAATCCAAGCCCCAGCCGCCGCTCTACGGCTTCGTCTACGGCAACACCCGGCCCTATTCCCAGACCCGCAGCAACACCCAGCGGGAGCTGATGCAGCCGGATGAAATATTACGTCTGGATCGCCGCCAGTGTATCGCCCTGTTCCAGGGCAGGAAGCCCGCGCTGCTTTATAAGCTGTCGCCGGAGGAGCTGCCGGGGTACAGTGAGTTGAAGTCCTGCCGGGTGGCAGACTACACGCCGGAGTGGAGATTGCGGGAGGAACAGGAGCAGGTCAAAGCGTCAAAAAAGGCGGTCCCGCCGGATGTACCCGGACAGGAGCCGCCCGCGCCGCCAAAGCAGCCGGATCCGGAGGATGGGCCCAACCCGTCCCAGGGTGTGGAATATCAGTTCACCGACCAAGGCCAGGGCCTGGGTATGGTGGAGCTGGGGCCTGACGGCGTAGTGGGCGGGGATGTTGAGGACGAAGAAATCCCGCCGGGGAGGTAAACCCCGGCGGGCCGCTTCAAATCAGATCTTTCAAATTGCGCCGGCTGTAAATCATGCGGCGCACTTCCATGGTATTGCCGATCACCACGTAAAAGATGGAGAAATTCTTGACCTGGATGCGGTAATAGGGGCATTTGCGCTCACGGCTGGAGCGGTACGGTTCAAAGGATTCCGCACAGTCCAGCCGATCCTCAATGGCCCTTTCCACCTCGTCCACCAGGTGTTCCGCAGCCAGGGGATTCCTCAAACGATAGGTGATATAATCCACGATCTCATTCAAGTCATCCTCAAACAGGGGGAGAATATTCAGCTTATAGCGCCTTCCGTTCACGGATACGCCCCCTTATCCGGCTGAATACTTCCTGGCCGGTATAGCGTGCGTCGGAAAGCTCCGCCGCCTTATCCGCCTCATCCAACGCCAGTTCCACATCATCAGTCAGCGCGGCGTACTGTTCCAAACTGAGAAGCACCATGGAACCGTAGCCGTTTTTTGTCAAGTAAACGGGTTCCCCGTTCTTCAATACTGTCTGTTCAATTTCGGGAAACTTGTTTCTCAAATCTGAGACAGGACGAATGTGCATCATAAGAACCCCTCCTTTTACTGCCTTTATTTTATCAGAATTTTATCAAAATATCAAGGGCCAGTTGGCCCGCCGAATGGAGGTATTTTCATGAGGGCCGCGACCATGAAAGAGCGCCCGTCCTTCCCGCTGATGCGGCAGACGGACGTGCAAAGTATTTACCATATGCAGATGCCCCGCTGGTTGTTTTCCGATCCGCGCTATGCCGACATGAGTTTGGACGCCAAGGTGGCCTACACCTTTTTACTCAACCGCTTCCAGCTCTCCCGCAGGAACGGCTGGGTGAATGATTTCGGGGAGGTGTTCGTCATCTTCCCCCGGAAGGAGTTGGCGCGGGAGCTGCGGGTGTGTGAGCAGCGGGTGACGGCGGCCTTCCGCACACTGAAGGAGCTGAACCTGATCTGGGAGAAGCGGTGCGGCCGGGGCGATGCCAACCAAATTTACCTGGCTACCGTGGATCCTCAGGACGACCCGGACTACACCAGCGCCCCCTTTGTAGACCCGGCTGGCGGTGCCTCAAGAACCGCCGATTCCGAGGTTCTTGACGGCCCGGACTTTCCCACGTCCTCCCAAGAACCGCAGGATATGGGCGGCAAGAACCGCGAAAGCTGCGGCTCAAGAACCGCAAATGCCGAGGTTTCAGAACCGCAGAAAGTGCGGCCAAGTTATAAAGATCTTAGTCATACTTACCCCAGTCAACCTGATGTCAGTCCGTCTGTCCCGCGCGGGGACGGGCCGACGGACGGGGAAGCGGAGCTCACGGGCATTTTGGACGCCTGTGAGCTCCAGTGTTTCTCCAGCGAAACCGCCCGGGTGTTTGAGAACGCCATTGAGCGGCTTTTTTACGCGGACAGCTTTCGGGTGGGCAACGCTACGCTCCCTCAAAGCCGGGTGCGGGCCAGGCTGAAGCTGCTGGACTACACGATTTTGCAGACCGCCGAGGCCAAGCTCCACGCCAACCTGGACAGGCCGGTGAAAAACTCCACCGCCTACACCATGGCCACGATTTTCAACTGCATTGCGGAAAGCGAGAGTGACCTGATGGTAGACCCATATTTGAACGGCCTTCGACAACCGCCTGGGAGGTGACGGCCATGTTTTTGTCCATACAGCAGAAATTTATCCTGGACACGCTGAAAAAGCTGAACTGTGTCCGGCGGCGGCAGCTCCATGCCCTGGTGCGGGGACGGTTCCAGCAGGACGGCTTTGAAGTCACCCAGGCCCGCATGGACGCCATGCTTCGGCAGCTGCGTGCGGGCACCGCCGATGTTCGACTGGACGATGGGCTGGTTTGGCTGTCCAATGCCCAGCCGGACGCCCGCCGCCTGGAGGCCATTGACGTGATGATCGAGCTCACCGGGGGCAAGCCCCAGGAGTTCAGCGCCAGCCGGGAGCCGCCCCGGCAGCTGTGCTTTGCCTACGGGGATGATGGGATCCGGCCCTTCACTGTGGCCTCGCTGGACGCCGCGCCCGCCGAACTGCTGGAGCGGGGTAAGGCGGAGCGCATCGTTTGGATTGCAGACAGCGGCGAGCCACCCAAAGGGCTGATGCTGCCGCCCAAGCACTTTTTTGCCGCCCGTCAGCCGGACGGGACACATCGCTTTTATGGCTCTAACGGGCCGTAAAAAATAAATTTTTGGAGGAAATCAGTATGCCTAAAAAGAAAGTCAATCCCGCAGAGGAACCCGAGCAGACTGCCGCCATGACGGTGGAGCAAGCCGGGGAGGAAGCCACCGCCCCACCGGGGGAACTGCCCAAGGACATGGGCGCGCCCGATGGCAGCCCGCCCCCGGAGTTTGGGGAACCGGGCAATGCTGTGTCCGGCGATGTCCCCGACCTGCCGAGGGACGGCGATGGAAAGGCCGAGGAGGTGATGGCGGTGGACGCGGCCACACCCCCGGGCCCGCCGGACAGCGGCCCGGAGGAAGCTCCCCCCATGGAGCCGCCCGACACCGCACCGGGGGATGGGCAGCCTTTGGACACGCAGGAACCGGGGCCCGATGGGGGTAAGCCGACGGAGGATGATCCGTCCACCCGCGCCGTTTCTGCCCAGGCCGGGGACGATGCCCCGCCCCCGGAGCCGCCGGACGGGGATGCCCCCCCTGTGCCGTCCCTGACGGAGCGCCAGAGCTTCTTCGCCCTGGACTTCCACGAGCTGGATCGGGGGCTTTCCCAGGAGGAACGGCAGGCGTGGAACTCCATCTATGCCTCCTTCCGCGGCCACAGTGCCCTGTCCGGCACGGTCATCGGCGCGGATCCCCACTCCATGAATGTGCGAAACCGGGAGACCGGCCGGGTGGAACGGCGCACCATGTACTGCGTGATGGTGCTGGTCTACCGGGTGCCGGTTTACATCCCCGGCACCGAGATGTGGATGGGGGAGGCCCGCCCGGACTACGTCCTTCAGAACATGATGGGCGCCAGCATCGACTTCATCATCACCAAGGTGGATCGCGAGGGGGGCTACGCCATCGCGTCCCGGCGGCAGGCATCCCGTGCCCAGCGGTATTTCTTTGCCCACCGGCCCGACCTGTGCCGGGAGGGTTCCCGGGTGAAGTGCCGCCTGCTGGCGGTGGGGCCGCGCCGCTGTCTGGCGGAGTGCTACGGCCATGACGTGGATCTCACCCAGCGTGATCTGAGCTACACCGCCATCGCCGATCTTCGGGCGGAGTACCATCCCGGCGATGAGCTGGACTGCATCGTGAAGGGCTATGACGCCGCCCAGCGGAATTTGCTGATCTCGGTGAAGGAGACGGAGGCCAACCCCTTCGAGGGCGCGGAGCAGCGCCATCCCGTGGGCAGCCGCCGGTACGCGGTGATCGCCGGGAAGTACGGCGGCGGGGTGTTCTGCAATCTGCCCGACGGCACGGTGTGTATGTGCAACTACTCCTACCAGCATGAGGACTCCGAGTTCCAGTCCGGGGATCACGTCACGCTGGTGGTGCAGCGGTTTGAGCGGGACAAGCGGCAGATGTACGGCAAAATTTTGAGCAAGTGGTGACAGAAAAGGGCCCGGATCGTCAGTTTTTGACGGTCCGGGCCTTTTCCTTTAGACTGCGGAGGTCTCCCCGCTCCAGCATCTGCACTGCTCAATGCGTTTGCCGCCGTCCCCCTGCTTCTCATCATAGGCAAACTGATGGAGCAGCCCGCAGGGAAATTCCCCGCATTCCCCACAGTGGCGGTGCCCTTTGCCCTCGCAGCAGGCTTTTACCGGGCAGCTGTCCCCCCAGAAGGGCTTGTCCATATGTACGCAGCCGGGGCAGTTCATCTGCTCCCGGTAGGCACACTGGGCGCACAGCAGGCCGCACCTTGATTCGATCATGGCAATCTCCCCTTTCTGCGCCTATTGTACCAAAAGGGACACGACATCAGTATGTCATGTCCCTCGGTATTTTTTCAGCATGGCCTCCGCCTGCCGCAGCAGATCCGTCCGCAGTTCATCCGGCTCCAGCACCTCCGCCCGCCCCCCAAAGCTGAGCACCCATTCCCGCATATTGGATCGGCTGGCGAACTCCCGCTCCAGTAGCAGCCCATCCGGGGTTTCCCGGTAACATTCTGGGCCGTATTCCTCAATGAGCCGGTACTTCTCGCCCTTATCAAACAAGGCCTTGAGGCGGTATGCCCCGGCGGAAAAGCGGCGGTCAAAGTCCATCTCCTCCGGGGGGGAGCTCCCGGGCCGCAAAGGGCCCCGCCCCCAGTTCCAGCTCCCAGAGTCGGTTCAGCTTGAACAGGCGAAACGCTTCACGGTCCAGGCACCAGCCCCACACATACCAGGCAGACCACTGATATACCAGCTTATAGGGCTCCATGGTGCGGCGGCACTCGCCCTTTTCGTAGTAGTAGTCAAATGAGAGGAGCCGCCTGTCCCGGATGGCCGTTCGGATGACGGCGATTTTTTGCGTCAGCGGCTCCTGGTAATAGGAGGCCAGGTCGATGAGGATATCGTCAGGGAGTCCGCCGGACAGCTTTTCGGCCAGCGCGGGGAACCGGGGCGCGTCCCATACACTGTCCAGCCCTTTCACCCCGGAGAGGATCGCCTGGAGCTCGTCCCTGGTGAGCAGCGCCCGGTTCAGGGTGAACCCCTCCGCGATGGACACGCCGCCCCCATAGCCCCGGATGGTGACCAAGGGGATGCCCGCCCGGCAGATGTCCTCGATGTCCCGGTTGATGGTGCGCCGGGACACCTCGAAGCGCCGGGCCAGCTCCGGCGCAGTAACTTTGCCCTGTTGCAGCAGGATCGTGACGATCCCCATCAGGCGGTCGATTTTCATAGCCGCTGTTTTATGGTATATCGGAAAGGCCCAGAAGCCACAATGGATCAACTCCCAATGCTTCTGCCAACAATGGTATTTCGTAATCCGGCACAACACGGACTCCAGTTTCAATCCGACTGACTGCTTTTTGTGTCAGTGAATGCCCTTTTAACTGCACCTTTGCCGCTAGTGCCTCTTGAGAAAGCCCTGTTTTTTCCCGTGCCAGACGAACTCGATCCCCACAGGCATTGCATTTCCCGTCCATAGCCAATAATTTCATCCACATTCATCCTATCCTTAACATGACTACTTTGGTATTGACAGTAGCATATATTTTTTGATAGGATTATCCCAAAGATGACTAATTATTGCGAGCAGCGAGAAAGAGAGAGAATGAAATGGACGAAGAACTTCTGTCAGCATTGCGATACGAATTGGGCGAGGTCACAGGCTGGGAGGAATTATGCCCCGGCGTCTACTCCCTCACCGTCCAGCCAGACCCGGACAGCGCATACCCTTGCAGCGAATACTACCTGGTCTTGCCGGACGCGCCCATCTCCCGGGAAGCCCTCGCCCTGGGCACGGCCTTGGACGGCATACCCGGCCTGCTGTACGCCATCGACCCGCCGGATGAGGGTGGGTGGACGGCCATCCTATACGAGCTGTGCAAAAACCAATCCCGCCATGGCAGCCCACCCCTTGAGGGCTGGTCGCTGGCTGATGCCGCCATGGAGGGCATGGAGCTGTGTCCCACATACTTCGGCTCATTCCCTGTGCCGCCCTACACCCCCTGGGGGTGGACACTTCGGTACAGGGTGCTGGACAATGGGGTATACTGGCTGGAAACCAGCCAATGCAAAACTGCTTTAGCGGTCTGCCACCCGGTTTGGACTACGGAATTTTCAGACGGCATAGTCCAGGCCGGGAAGAAATTGATCCACAGCAAAGCCGATGATGTGGAGCTGAGTTACCTGTTTTTTGAAGAAAGGGCCAGCTGTACCGCGATTTTTGAGCTGCTGAAGGTGCGCCCTGAGTGGTTGGAAACGGGCCTGATCCGCAGGCCGGAGCTGATGAACGCCATCTGGAAGTATGCCCCCATGTATGCCGCGGCCTACAACGCCCAGGAACAGGCGGGGCTGCACGACGGACTGGGCATCCTTTTGAAAATGATGGGAGAGGACAGCGAACCCCAGGGATCGCCGGAGCATATGATCTCCCTGGTTCCGGATACCGGGACAGAGTTCATCGGGTTCTGGAAATAGCGCCGCCATGGTGAAAGCCTTCCGCTTATCAGGGGAAAAAGAACGGTTCCGCGCTTCCTGTTTTTTGAAGTGCAGAACCGTTTCCCATTTTGAAAGCGGGCAGTTTTCAGGTATCAGAGGCTGCATTCATATAGCAGTATCTCATAATCGTCGCCGGACACGGGCGTTTTATGGTAGGAGGAATACGACAGCACAGCGGAAAAACCGCTTTCCCGCAGGTACTGTTCCATTTCTCCAGCTTGGTACAGATGGGTCTGAAAATCCATCCGTTCCTGGCTCAGGAGCTCCCCCTCCCGATACAGTTCATAGATCCCCGGCGAAAATTGCGTTTGGCTGCGCTCATCATAATGGTTTTTGCTCTTTAAGATCAGGTCAAAGCCCTCCCGCGTTTTTACCGAAGCCGTGGTCTGATAATCGCCGTCATCCGTACACCTGCTTGCGATGGTATCCACAGAAAAAACCAGCCTGCCGCCCTTTGCCAGCAGCGCGTTCAATTTGCGCAGGACTTGTTTGCACTGCTTGATATCGGTGAACAGGGATATGGAGCAGGATGGGACGAAAATGTAATCATAGGTCTCCCGGCCCGAATACGTGGTAATGTCCGCCCGGAAAGCCTGTGCGCCAGGAGCTCTCTGTCTCAGCTTAGCCAGCATCTCCTCGGACAGGTCAAGTCCGGTGATATCAAAGCCCTGTTCCAGGAACGGCACAAGGAAGCGGCCGTTTCCGCATAAGGGCTCCAGAATCTTCTGCCCCTTTTCCGCATAGGAGAGGTAAAACGCAAGTTCATCCGCTGGGGCTGTCCTGTGCAGGATATCATACATCTCAGCACACAAGCTGCCATAATAATTTTGTCCCAGTCCACTCAATTCCGGCACCTCCATGGGCAAAAGATATCGAGCTAAAGCATTATAGTATAAATCCTCTTTTTTTGCAACAGCAGCCCGCATATGCTCATCCTACAAAAGGTGGAACCCCTCCACCTATCCGCCCGCGCCCCGGCATGGTACAATGAACCTGTATTTCAGGGCGGAGTAAGTTAGGGCGGAGTAAGCGAGGGAGGACTGGCGTGGAAAGGGGTGAAGTCTGCCCTCCGCCGGACTAAAGCGGCCTGGAAGAACAAAATACGGACCATGAAGACTGTGAATTGCCCAGCAGGGTAGTCACGGTCTTTTTTTGCGTCCAGAAGGGAAGTGCGCAGATGAATGTCAAGCAGATTGATTGAGCTATCCTATTTCGATCCCAAATCAAATGTCCGGCTCACCGCATACGCCGACACCATTATGGTGGAAAGCGCCGGAGGGAGCAGCACCATCACCGCCATCCGCTTCGGCGGCTACCCGGAGATGGTGCGGGCCATGGCGGACGCCATCTACGGCGGGGCCACCATTGAGACCGTGCAGAACGACAAAAAGCGGAATCTGAAGAGCATCCCGAAGAAGTACCGGCGGCAGCTGGCCCACGACGGTGTTTATGCCACCGCCACGCTGATGGCCGGCGACGACGCCCTCACCGCCGAGCCCCAGGACGATGGGGAGGACAGTGAAGCGGAAGCCGGAACCCAGCAGGAGATCCAGCCCCGGAAGTGCTACCTGTTCTGTCCCGCCGGAGACCGGAACAGCCTGTTTCGTGAGCTGGACAGCAAGACCGCCGCGCCCCTCATCCCCGAGTTCCGGGACTATGTGCTGGACACACTGATCGCCCGTGGAGACCTGCGGCAGCTGGAGGTGTTCTCGCTGAAGGAGAAGCTGGACGCCTATGTGCTGAACCTGAAGCCGGAGGATGCCAACATGGTGGAAATTTTGGAGGACGGCCTGAAAAGCGGGGCCATCGCCATCCCTGGCACTGTGCCCGGCCAGCCGGACGGCTTCGACGGCGTGGAGAACGTCACCGGCTACCTCAACACCTTTGGCGCCACCGTGGCCCAGCGCATCCGGGGGCAGTTCAAGCCCCTGTTCGACCCGGCAGCGGAGCCGCTGTCCGAGGAGGTGCTGGCGGTAAACGACACCATCCAGGCCAACGCGGGCTATTCCCTGTATGACGCCCAGCTGGCGGTGGCGGAGGCCGTCAAGCGTCAGTTGAAGCGTAAAAAAACCGCCTTGATCGTGGCGGAATGTGGCAGTGGCAAAACGAAAATCGGCGCTACCGCCCTGGGTGCGCTCCAGGGAATGCACGCCGCCCTTTCTCCCAGAAGCAAGACCTTCAACCTCGTGATGGCCCCGTCCCACGTCACAAAAAAGTGGGTGCGGGAGATCGGAGAGACCCTGCCCAACACCTTCGCCATGGTGGTCAAGAGCATTACGGACTTTGACCGGCTGTACCGGGCCTATGAGGCCGGCGATAAAAACGTGTACGCCGTGTTCAGCAAGGAGAAGGCCCGGGATGGCTATATGCGCTATCCCGCCGTCACCTATGACCGCATGGCCGGGGGCTTCCGCTGCCCGGACTGCGGTGAGGTGGTGCAGATGACCATCAGCGATGACGGCACAAAATACGAAGTGAACGCGGACCAGTTCTATTTTCAGCGGGAGCACCGGGGCAACCACATCTGCAAAAGCTGCGGAAGCCAGCTGTGGTCCGCTATCAATCCGGGACGCCAGATCAAATGGGCCAAGATTACCGATTACGGCTGGGTGTACCGGGAAATGGCCGCGCAGCACAAAAGCCGGACAAAAAATGAGCGTATCCTGTCCCGGCTGGAGGAAATCGCGGCACACCCGGACGGCTATGAGCCGGTGCAGGGCGCCTGCCGCCGGTACGCGCTGAGCACCTACATCAAAAAGAAGTACCGGGGCCGCATCGACGGCCTGCTCTGTGACGAGCTCCACGAATACAACAATGCCAGCGGCCAGGGGGACGCCATGGGTGAGCTGTACGGCGTGTCCAAGATGTTCGTGGGCATGACCGCCACCCTCATCAACGGGTACAGCTCGGGCATTTTCCACCTGTTGTACCGCCTGGTGCCCGGTCTGATGCGGAAGGACGACAAGCCCTACAACAAGCCCGCCTGGTTCGATGAGGAGTACGGCGTGGTGGAGAACATCTACGAGATCGTGGAGTCCGATTACAACTCCAACCGCCGCACCATCAAACACAAGCTCAGGAGCAAAAAGCTGCCCGGGGTGTCGCCGCTGGTGTACTCCCGGTTCCTGCTGGAGTACACGGCGTTCCTGTCCCTGTCCGACATGGGGAAGGATCTGCCGGACTATGAGGAGATCCCTGTGCCGCTGGATATGCCGGAGAAGGTGCGGGAGGGCTACGAATACGCGGAGCACATTTTGCAGAAGGTGTTGAAATCTGACCGCAAGGCGGCCAATAAGCTGCTGTCCGCTTACTTGAACCTGCTCACCGTCTACCCGGATCAGCCCTATGACCAGCCGGAGATCGTCCACCCCATTGACGGCGATGTGATCGTGAAGCCCGCCAACGCGGCCTGTTTTGAGGACATCCTGCCCAAAGAGGAAAAGGTGCTGGAAATCGTCCGGGACAAGGTCGCCGCCGGGGGCCGGGTGCTGGTCTACACCAGCTGGACGCGCACCGATTCCCAGCAGAAGCTGCTCAAGCTGCTCACCCAGGCCGGCTACCGGACGGAGATCCTCGCCACCACCGTCCCGCCAAACAAGCGGGAGGAATGGGTGGAGAAGCGGGTGCGCTCAGGGCTTCAGGTGCTGATCACCAATCAAAAATGTGTGGAAACAGGGCTGGATTTGAATGATTTCACCACCCTCATTTTTTACAGCATGGGATTCAACCTGTTCACCCTGCGGCAGGCGTCGCGCCGGAGCTGGCGCATCAACCAGGCCGCGCCCCGGGTGGAGGTCTATCTGCTGTACTACAAGGACACCATGCAGGCCAAGGCCATGAAGCTGATGGCGTCCAAGCTGGCGGTGGCGGGCATCATCGAGGGCACCCTGTCCGAGGAGGGGCTTGCCGCCATGAGCGACGTGCGCGACCTGACCTCCCAGATGGCGAAGGAGCTGTCCCTGGGCATCAAGGACAATGTGGAGGATATCGCCGCCGCGTTCAAAAAGATGGCGGTCATCAACCCCGAGCGGCGTGCGCGGCCCGCGGCCCAGCCTGTGACGGAAGCCCCGGCCCTGGAGGCGCCTACCATCAGAACTGAGAGCGCCCGTGTGCAGCGCCAGACCTACGACGGCCTGTTGGAACGGACGCTGGAAGAACAAAAGAAGAAAAAGAAACCGAAGAAGCCTGTCGTGGACGAAAATCAATTTACCCTCGACGGCTTTGCCGCGTAAAGGAGGCAATTTTGAACATCACAATAAACCGGGCGGAGCTGTTGAGCGCCGTCCAGAAGGCCTCGGCCATCGCGTCGGAGGACGCCCCCCTGGAACCGCTGAAGGGGGTGCTTTTGGAGGCGGACGCTGCCGCAGGCACGCTTACCCTCACCGCCACCAACATTGAGACTTCCCTGGAGCAGAAGCTGGCTTGTACGGCTGGAGAGGATGATGCTGTCGTTATGAACGCCAAGCTGCTGGCGGGGATGCTGGGGCTGATGTCCGGCGAGACGGCGCAGCTGCGCCGCAAGCCTGGAACCCGCGTGCTCACGCTGAACAGCGGGGAGACAGTCTACAACTGGAGCATCGGGGAACGGGGCGAGTTCCCCAAAATAGAACTCCCGTTCCCGGAGGACACGGTAAAGCTGTCCGGCATCCCGTCTATGGCGAGACAAACCATGTTCGCCACAAAGGAAGATAAGGACAGGCCCTTGATGCGCTGTGTGAACCTGATGTTCACCCAGGAGGGGCTGAAGGGCGTGGGCTACAACGGCCGGTGCCTGGTCACCGCCAAGGGCGACGACAAATCCACCGGGAACATCAGCCTGCTGCTGCCCGCCAACTCTCTGGAAAAGCTGGCCGGGCTGTGTTCGGACGGAGATGAGTTCTATGTGGGCGTGGCCGGGAGGTTCCTGGTGTTCCAGCGCCCGGGGCTCACGTTCGGGGCCATGCTGATGGAGGGCGACTACATGGACACGGACCGGCTGATGAACAACATCCGCAACCAGTTCACGCTGCTCACCGACGTGGCCGACCTGCGCCGGACGCTGAAAACCGTGGCGGCGGTAGACCCCAAGGGCCGGGTGAAGCTGGCCTTTGACGGCGGGCGGATCACCTTTTCCTGCAAGGGGGAGCTGGGCGCGGCCAGCGAACAGCTGGACACGGTGCCGCTGACCGGGACGCCCTGGGGCGAATACTGGTATCTGATCGAGGATCTGACGGCCTGCCTGCGCTCGCTGTCCGGCACCGCCACCTTGGGCATCGCCCAGGCTGGGATGCTGGATCTGTCCACCGAAGGGGCCTACTATATGCAGACCGCCATGCGGGAACCCGCTGCCACCCCGGTGGTGGTGCAGGAGACGCCAAAAGCCAAGCCGGAGAAGGCGGCAAAGGCCAAATCTCCCAAAGCCAAATCCTCTAAAGCTAAAACCGTCAAAAAGGCGGCGTAGGGGGTGAGGAGTTTGAAGGATAAAAAAATGGGGCCCCCGCCGGAGCCCAGCGAAGCGGGTCCGGTGGGGAGAGGAGGAAGGAATGAAGCGGGCGCAGTCCCTGCCGCAACGCGGCAAGGACGCAGCAGAGCGGAATTTCTTCCGACGATCTGCCGCTACTGCGGCGGCGTCATCAAGCTGATCCCCGCCAAAATGGTCTACGGCGAATCCACCCGGCGGCTGGGCATGGAGGGCGAGTACCTCTACCAGTGCCAGAACTGCAACGCCCGGGTGGGCTGCCACAAGGGCACGACCCGGCCCCTGGGCAATGTGGCCAACGAGGTGCTGCGGCTGAAGCGGATGGAGGCCCACCGTGTGTTCGACGCCCTCTGGAAAAGTGGGCGCATGACCCGGACGGGGGCGTACCGCTGGCTGGCGGGAGAACTCCATCTGCGGCCAGACCGCGCCCACATCGGCGGGTTCGAGATGGATCAGTGCCAGAAGGTGATCGAACTGTGTGAAAAAACAAACAACGAGGAGGCAGCGTGATGCGGGGCTGTGATCGCGAGGAGCTGTTGTGTACCTGTGTTGACTGGGGAAAGGACGATCTGGCCGCACGGATACACCATATTATTTGCAATTTTGAGTTTACAGGCTTTGAGCTGGAGTATACCACATTGGAGCGGCCGGAAGGCCGCCGCCTGTGCCGGATTGGGCGGTGCCGCGCCTGCGGGAAGCGCCTGTGCTACGGGGATGATCTGCCCGCCCAGGGCACACCGGATGAGCTGCTGTCGGAGGTTTTCCGCCGGACGTTCCAGATGTGGCGCGATGCCCCCGAACATCTTCCGGCTGGCGCGGAGTGTTTCACCGATCTGTTTGTGTCGTTGTTCCATGAGGCCGACCGGGAGCGTGTGAACAAATGGCTGGCCCATCATGGCACTGACACCGGAGAGGGAACATAAATGGCGAAGATGGAATATACCTTCCCGGGGCCGACCTGCCCTGGCTGCCAGTACCACCAAACTGTAGGTGAGGCTGTGGGCCAAACGCGTTATTGCAACGGATTCCCAAAGCAACGGAAGTCCAAGCGGTTCAAGCGGTCTGACCCGAAGTACAAACCGCCCAAGTGGTGCCTCAGGCTGATCTCTCCGCCAATGTGCCGCGTCTACGGCTTTGTGAACCAGGAGAGCGAGTTCCTGGAATGGTGTCTCAACCGACGGGACTACAAGCCGGGCGCGCATATCTCCCCCTCAGAACGCCGTTATAAACTGCGCTGTGAAGCGGATCTCCGCATGACCGCCAAGCAGCTTTATGACGCCATGCAAAGGGAACCTGTGGAACAGATTTTTTCCGACGCTGGGATGGAGCTGGAATATGGAGAGGTCATTGAAATCGACGACGGTCTGAAACCCTACTATTTTTATTATTTGAACTATGACAGGCTAATTCCCCTGTACTCTTTTGACCGTTCGCGGGTGCAGTCGTCTGAACCTGACCCGTCTGCGGAAGGCGGTGAGCAGGGATGAGTGAGCGTTGGTGTGAGTGCCCGGGGCATCGGAGCCGTGATTTTGGCGACCTCACGGATTTTTACTCCACACATTTTGTCCCCACCGGCTGGAGGCTGGAATACACCACCCTGCTGGAGCGGGAAGAACGGCGGACGCTGTACATCACCGGGGAGTGCAGCCAGTGCGGCGGCTTTATGCGTACGGGCGAGGATATTGCCGGCAGCAGCACCCACGACAGCCTTCTGCGGGAGGTATGCGTATCCATGCTGCGGTACCGGCCCTACGCCGGACAGGATGCCTACGGCATTTACCGGGGCGGTGTTCCCCCGCGGCTGGAATGGTACTGGCGTCAGGATCAGATGACGAAAGCGGAGCGTGTCGAGCAGTTTGCCGGTCTTTTCCACGAGGGTGTGGATCAGCTGATTGCCCGGCGCTGGGCAAAGGAGCATATGCCCGCCCAGGATGCGCCCAGGGAGACCACAACAGAGTTTTTCTACGGAGTGATCAAGCTGGTGCAGTCCGCCGGCGTCTGGCCCCAACAGAGTGCCTTTATCACCTGTGAACCGGTCTGCCCCACCTGGCCGCCGGAGCTGGCGATCTGCCACCCTCAGTTCAGCTTTGTACCTGAGTTAAAGGCCGGAGCGAGCGGCGGGTTGTGTATTGAGTGCTGTCTCGACGGGGTTTTCGACAGGGCAGGCAGCCACAAGCTGTTGGCCGGAACCGTCAAGACTGCGTGTGATGACCGCGATACCAGCCTTGTCATGGGTTCGTTGACCGGGGCCTTGCTGTATTACGGCAAAGTCTACCGCAGAAGCAACCTGGACCGCTACGTTCCGTACAAACCTTTGAAACGACCGAAGCGGCAACCTGAGAAGGAGAATGAAAATGGTAAATAGATACTGCAAATGCTGCTATCATCTGGCGGGCCGGCCCGATGCCGCCGCCAATTTCTACAACGACCACTTTATTCCCGACCGCTGGGCGCTGTCCTATTTCAATCTCAGCGAGTGCTGGGGTGTCAGCCTGATGGGCCGCTGTAAGGACTGCGATGGTGAGTTGGAGGAGGTTATCCCGCTGCCGAAGGGGCTGACCGGGGACGCCCTGTTCCAGGCCATCTATGACACGGTGCAGACGGCCCACCCCTATGACAAATTTTTGAAGCAGGTGGGCTACTACGGTCGATGTGAGGAACGCAGCAGATTTTATGCGAGCCGGGATGAGCGGCATCAGTTCCAGCGCAGCCGGCAATTCTTTAGGTTGTTCCATGACTGGGATCGGGAGCAGGCCCGGCTCTGGCTGGAAAAGAACTTCCCGCCGGAGAAGCCCACCGAGGTCTTTCGGGACACCGGCGGCGGCCTGTTCAGCAGCGTCATCCGCGTGGCAAAAGCGAGCGGTGATTTTGACAGGGCCGGGGCCATCCTGGACTACTATCTGCCCTGCGAGCACGAAAGCGGCATCAGGGAAGGGGTGACGCTCACCGCCTATGAGTTTGACTTTGTGCCCATCCTCAGCTACGGCAGCGAAGGCATCTATATCGACTGCTACCTCCAGGGAAAGTTCGACGGATCCCAGCGGTATTCCCTTCATGTGGGCACGCTGAAAACGCTGAAGCGGGATCTGGAGAGCGCCAAGGTCATGGGTGAACTGTGCGGCACGCTGATGCACCACGCCGGCGAATATGTCAATCAGAATCTGCATCGCTATACCCCGCAGAAAGAACTGGAAGCGGAATACCAGCGGCAGCTTGAACAGAAAAACGCCGGGGAGGCCAGCAGCCATGAATGAGCCTGACGGCGGCATGAGGAGCGGCCTGACATTTTTGGAATGCTGTGAGATCGTGCGGGCCGAGGGCCTGCACATGGTTCGCCCCAGCAGCGACGCGTCCGGGCGGTACGACCTGTGCGAACCCTTTGAACAAGGTAGCGGTTGGATCTGGCTGGACGCCGTGACGGCGAATGTGGTCTGTCAGGTGTATGGCGCCCTTTCCCCGGAACGGCAGGAGCAGTTTAAGAACCTGCCCGCGGGTGTAATTCTGAATTTCTGCTGGAAGATCGTTGAAAAAGCACCATAGAGGCAAAGAAAGGAAGCTAAACATGACGCTAAACAAATTTAAGAGGATCACACAGGAGCGGCCCATTTTCCTGGAGTTGCTCTGGCGCAACGGGGAAACGTCGGGCTTCGCGCCTTGGCTGTGCGGCCCCCGCCGCATCGCCGCTGTGCGCAGTTATGGCTTTGACCTGGCGCTCAATACCACGGAAGGACTGAATGATCCCAACCAGAAAACGTCCCAGCTTCGGGTGGAGCGGGCCGCTCAGTTTGAGCTGGACGGCGATATTCTCTCCATTTATAAGGGCGGATGCCGCCCGGCTACGGAGGACGAACAGGAAGCCATGGACGGCTGGGCTCGCAAAGCGGCCAAGTCCCCGAACGCCGGTTATTGGAGCATGGTGGGCTTTTTTCGGAGCTTTTCCAGCAGCGCCGGGCGGCAGAATGCCCGCCGTCACAGGGGAAGCAGGGGATATGAGTACCTGATTCGTGATCGGCGTAGGCAGATCGACCCCGGCACCGGGCGGGAGCTCGTCTTTGATAAAAGCGTCAGGGGCGAGCTGGCGCTGAAATACCGGGTTATCGCGGCTTGATACAGGCCGGCAATCAAATTGGGCCTGTGTTTAGGGCACAGGCCCCCAAATACAAAGGAGCTAAACAAAATGAAAGACAATATTTCTTATGAGCTTCGCAACCGTATCGTGGAGGAGCACCTTCACTGCATCAACACCGTGATCTGGCAGAACTGGTCGCTGATTCAGGCCGCCCGCTTGGAGCGGGACGATGTGTACCAGCAGCTGGCCATCCGGCTGATCCGCTGTGTGGACACCTACGACCCGTCCAAAGGGCCGCTGAAAAAGCGCATCTACGCCCAGCTGAAGTATGAGCTGCTCAACTGCAAAGAGGTGCGCCGCCTGACCGGCATGACCGGGGCCCCGAAGGAGTTCCGCAAGGGGAACATTATCTCCCTGGATGCCATTCGGGAGGACAGCGAGTTGTACCGGCAGCTGGAGGCGGCGTGAGTGATGGCGACTTCGATTGTCCGGCGTATGCGCGAGGCGCTACGTTGGCTGTTCACACTGGACGAACCCCAATGGGCGGACGCGGAGCAAATGGATGACAGCTTGGAACAGGACGTCAGGTTCCTGCGCTTCCAGCTGACCAAGACGCGCTCGGAACTCACGGAGCTGAGCCAACGGCCGGACAGCTTTCCACAGAGGTTCGCGGCGCTATTCCATATGCCGGAGGAAGTGCTGTGCCGACTGCCCTGCCGCTATGAGATCGGGCGGTCTGGCGGAAACTGGGCCGTGGTGCTGGAGCGATGCGTGTTCTGCGGCTGCGCGGCAAAAACGGAGGCTTTCCAAAGTGAGCGGGACGCCCTGTTGTATACGGCGCTCTTGCAAACAGCGGGATTTCGCCGGAGAAACAACCTGTCGTGCTCACAGTGCTACAGCGAATATCTGAAATCCAGCGGACTATCAGTAGAATGAGAGGAGCAAAAAACCATGCCGAATCAAAATACCCAGACCCTGTGTGACCGTATGCTGGCCGTCATGGCCGACGTAAATGCCCAGGTCGCGGAGCGGGAGGAGCTGGTGGAGGCCATCGCCATCGCCCTGCTCACCCGGAAGAACTTGTTCATCCTGGGCGCGCCCGGCCAGGCCAAGAGCTACGCCATCAACCAGTTCCGCGCCCGCATCACCGGGGCCCGGCAGTTTGAACGCCTATTGTCCAAGCAGACCGACGAGGAACAGCTTTTTGGGCGCGTGGATCTGTCCAGCCTGCTTCCCGGCTCCGTCCCGGAGTCCGTTGTGAGCGGTGATGAGCTCTACCAGCATCTGCGTTCAAAGCTGGAGTGCTTTGTAGAAAGCTTTTCCAGCCAAAAGGATTCGCCGTCAACTTATGAACTGCTGAGGGCGCACACGGCGGCGCTGGCGGATTATCGGGCGGCGCTGGCGGCGCTCCATGTCGGTGAGCCCCAGGTGAACACTTCGGGCAAGCTGCCGGAGGCGGACATCGCATTCCTGGATGAGATCTTCAAGTGCAATGACGGGGTACTCAACTCCCTGCTCACCGCCCTCAACGAGCGCAAGTACACCAACGAGGGCCGTACTTATCCCATACCCACCATCTCCTTCTTTGCGGCGTCCAACGAGATCCCCAACTTCAGCGATCCCCAAGAGAAGATCCTGGAAGCCCTCTATGACCGGCTGGAGCTGAAGGTGGTGACGGACAACATCTCAGGCCGCACCAAGCGGCTGGCGGTGCTGGCGGACAAGCAGGCGGGGCGCGCCGGACAAATTACTGCGTCCATCACGCTGGATGAACTGGGGCAGATGCAGGCGGAGGTGGCGGCGATCCCGGTGCCCGATGCCGCCAATGAGCTGGCGGACGATATCCTGTGCCAGCTCCGCAAGGACGGCATTCCGGTGTCTGACCGAAAGTATCTCAACTACTATCCCATCGCCCAGGCCAAGGCGTGGCTGTCCGGCCATGCCCAGGTGGAGTCCCAGGATCTGCTGGCGCTGAAGAACTACCTCTGGCAGAAGCCCGCTGACCGTCCTGTGGTGGAATCGACGCTGAACCGTATGTGCGTCAACCCCATGCAGGACAAGGTGAGCGGCGTCCGGGCCATGGCCATGGATGTGCAGACGGAGTTTGACGCCAACCGCGCTGACACCAACAAGCCCAATGCGGGCAGCAAGGCCCTCATCAAGCTGCGGGGCGAGCTGGTGCGTCTGTACGGCGAGCAGCAGAAGCTGGCTGCGTCCGCCCAGTCGGACGGCGAAACGGCGCTGACGGATGAACTGCTGGCGGATATGGAGCGGATCAACAAGCAGGCCCACGAAGCCGTGGGTTTCACCTATACGCCGCTGGGGCAGCTGGCGGCGCTGCAATAAAAATACAAGGAGGACAAAATCATGTTGAACCACATCGTAATTATGGGCCGTCTGACCCGAGATCCGGAACTGCGGCACACCCAAGCGGGCACAGCCGTAGCCAGCTTCACCGTGGCGGTGGATCGGGATTTCAAGGACAAGGAGACCGGCGAACGCAAGACCGACTTCATCGACTGCGTGGCCTGGCGCTCCACCGGCGAATTTGTGGACAAGTATTTCGCCAAGGGCCGCATGGCCGTGGTGGAGGGCAGGCTGCAGCTCCGGGACTGGACGGACAAGGAGGGGAATAAGCGCCGCAGCGCGGAGGTGCTGGTGTCCAGCGTCTATTTCGGCGACAGCAAGCCCAAGGACGGCGACAGCGCCGGGGGCAAGGCCAAGGCGGGGAAGGATGACGATTTCCAGCTGCCTGGTGATTTCGGCGCCGGCTCTGACAATGGCTTTGCGGATCTGGCGGATGACGATGGCGATCTGCCGTTCTGAGAAACAGCGGCGGGAGGGGGCAACCCTCCCGCCGTATCTTAAAGAAGGAGAATAAGCTATGGCAACCTGTTTACTGTGCAAGAAAGATGTAACGTCCGGCTATGTGGTATGCGGCGACTGCGCCGGGAAAATAAAACCTGAAACGATGAGCCCAGTCCTGAGTGATTTTGCTGCGTGGCTGGGAGAAAATATGGCTCAAAACTATACTTCGGCACCATGTCTTATGTGCGAGTTTGCAAAATCAAGTGCGTGTCTTAACCCAGAAATGTGCTGTAAGGGAACTACCGCCTGGCTTTGGGGCAAAGTGGACGAATTCCTGGATACTTCTGCCTGTGGCGGTATTCTGGGGCAGCTGGAAACTACGTGCCCTTTCCCCTATGTGTTCACGGACATGGACGACTCTTATATTTCCGGGAAGGACGATCCCCGCAATCCCCGATGGGAAGTTGGAGATCTTCATGCGGATCATGATGGGAGACATGGCTGGAAAATTCTATGGTATGGTTACTGGAAAAAGGCGACAGCGGAAATGAAGTCCGAAATGGATCGCGTCTACAGGGCTTTGACCGCCAACGATGCGTTACGTGATTGGACTGCCCTGCGCCGGTTCTGCTGGTCTCATCCTGAGGCGCAGGCAAACTTACGGTCAGAGGATGAATCCAATTTCTATTTGGTAGGTGAGGTATGTAATTTCTGGATTAGGCTCATCGCTCAACCCAAAGAGTGCAGCCTGTATCTGCATATGTTTACGAAGGATGAGGAAACGAAATGAAACAATACTTTGACTACTTAGATGCCCTGCGGGAATCCGGTGTCACCAATATGTACGGCGCGGTTCCCTATCTCCAGCAGGAGTTCCCGGAGCTGGGCTTCAACCACGCTCAGGCCGTCTATGTCCTGCGGGAGTGGATCTACAGCCATCGGCAGGAAGGCGGGGATGCGTAATGCGCAAGCCCTACCGCACGATTGAAGATGTACTGCGTTCCCCCTGGGCGGCTATTGAGCCGTCCAGGGAGCGGGCCGCCACCGACCGGGTACTGCACTCCACCAAGCTGGAAGACAGCATCTATGCCGACCTGCGGGATGGGGATGACGACCTGGAGCAGACCGAGGGGGAGGCGGCAAAAAAGCTGTCATCCTTCCCAGCCCTGTCCCGGGACGTGTTCCAGTCCTTTTACTCTCTAATGCCCAGGAGGAACGACAATAAACTGCTGTCTACGGCCGCCCGGAAATTCAATGGCCCGATTTTGGAGTACATCACTCAGAGCGAGGACTACCCCACGCTGAAAGCGGTGTGCGAGGGCCGGGAGCTGCCCGCCTATGAGGCGGCGTCCGAGTTTGTGGCCCGCGCCGCCGGGGAGCTGGACAGCCTGCTCTCCAACATCAGCGGGGAGAAAAACGCGCTGAGCACGTTGGAGAAGCTGGAAAACGCTGAGCAGGAAGCGCGGAAAGATCTGGCCAGTCTGTTGGAACGAATGCAGGCCATGAAGGGACGCGATCAGCTATTGGAGCAGTCCGTGGTGGATGCCGCCAACCAGGCGGAGGGCAAGCGCCGCCAGGTGGAGGCCGTGGGCAAACTGGTGGATGCCAGCACGGCCAGGAACGAAGACGATGTGGCCGCTGTGGTAGCCATGGCGGTGAACGCCGCCGCTGAAAAGGCGGAAGAAGTACGGAGCATCATCGGCGCCTGGAGCGACGAGCCCGGCAACATGGTAAAGAACGAGGCCAACGCTGAACTGCTGGCGCTGGTTCGCAAAAGCACGGTTCTGCGGGATATCTCCAAGTATCTGGGCCGGTTCCGGGAGATCTTCGCCCAGGGCAAGCGCAACGGCTACGCCTATGGCCGGGGCGAGAAATACTCCCTGGAGCTGGGCAGGGATCTGTCCCGGGCCCTTACCTCGGAGCTTGCCATGCTGGCCTCACCCCAGACCACCCCGCTGTTCCTGCGCAAGTATCAGCGGGGGCAGATCAAGCAGTACCAGCGCCGGGAGCCCATCTACAAAGGCATGGGGGATATCATCTGCTGTCTGGATGAGTCCGACTCCACCGAGGGCGACCCCGCTGCTTGGGGGAAAGCCGTGGCGCTGACCCTGCTGGAGATTGCGGCGGACAGCGGGCGGCGCTTCGCCCTGATCCACTTTTCTGGACCGGGGAGCTTCAAAACGGAGGTGTTCCGGCCCGGGGGCTATGCCATGGCGGAAAAGGTAGACGCTGCGGAAACCTTTTTAGGCGGCGGCACCGACTTCCAGACGCCCATGAATGACGCCATGCGCCTGATGGATGAGGAAGACCTTGAAAACGCCGACATCATTTTTATCACGGACGGCGAGTGTGCTTTGCCGGACGCTTATGTGGAGCGGCTTCGGACTGAGCAGGCCAATCGGCGGTTCACTGTCACCGGGGTGCTGCTGGACAAGGGCAGTCCGGGAATGACGTTCAGCCTGGAGAAATTCTGCCAAAATATCTACCGCACCAGCGAGCTGCTGGGAGATGAGATCGTGCGGGAGCTGGTACGCAGCCGGGTGTAAAATAAATATGGTTGCGAATGCGGATAAAAACGGCTATAATAGGAACTGCCGAAGGGATGGTGGCGCTTGATGCGTACCTTGTTTCATGGAAGCCGGATTGAGGTAAGATACCCGGAGATCCGGGTCCAAAAATTCCATAAGGATTTCTTCTGGGGCTTCTACTGCACCGAGATGGAGGAGCAGGCGGCCCGCTGGTCTGTGCGGTTCGGAGGAAAGGGTGTGGTCAATGTCTATTCCTTCGATGATTGCGCAGAGCTAACGGCTAAACGATTCCCGGAGATGTCGGACGAATGGCTGAGCTTTATCGCAGCCTGCCGCAGCGGTGTGCCTCACGGATACGATGTAGTGGAAGGCCCCATGGCGGACGACACAATTTTTAACTATGTCCAGAGTTTTCTGGATGGGGAGATCAGCCGTGCGGCTTTCTGGGAGTTGGCGAGGTTTAAGCACCCAACCCATCAGATTAGTTTTCACACCGCCAAAGCGCTGGCCGCCCTGCGGTTCGAGAGGAGTTATGTTGTCGATGGGAAAGCGAAATGACAGCGCGCTGTTTTTCACCTGCTCCCTGATAGAGCAGCTTGGCCGCATCCTTCACAGGAAGCGGGGGGATATCGCGGCGGATCTGGGCAAAAACGGTGTGCGGATCATCTATGAGCACGCCGATGTTCTCCACTGTGAGCCGATTGCAAAGGTGGCGGACGACGCTATCGGAGAGTTTGACCTGACCGCCGGGGACTATGACAATGTAAGCGAGTCCTGCTACGCCGTGCCCGATGTGTGGACGATGGGCAAGGTGTACGCCCGGCTGATCGAGGACGTGTCTGGGGAGGACGACGTGGTGGAGACGCTGCTGGCGGTCTATACCTCATGGATCGACGAGCGGCTTTCCGATTACAACGCCGCGTTTTATTACCAGCCCCGGGACTATCTGGCGGAGTGCTGCCGCCAGGGGATTGTGCTGGACGGATAATTAAGAACGTACGAAAATGAAGCCCCACAATGCTGTTTGCATTGTGGGGCTTCACGCGTTTCTGACAATACCGGGTTTACTGAAAGGATATGCTTCCCCTGAACTTCTCGTTCACCACATAGTAGGCCGTGCGCTCCTCCGGTTTGACGTACAGCTTCAAGTCGGTGATGGGCGTGCGCTTCTTTTCCTGCCGGAAGTCGGCTTTCGCCGCCTCCACCAGCGCGTCGAGCTCCACCTCACTGCCCTGGAACTGCACGATGACAGCGGGCTTGAGGTTGTCCGCCTTTGCCTTGCTCTCAGCGCGGGCTTTCGCGGCGGACGCCTTTTCCTCCGCCGACATGGGCTTTCTGCCGCCCTTCTTTTTTGCCGCTGGCTCGGTGGCTGTGCTGACTGTCTTTTCCTTATCCATGATAATCACCTTTGTTTGATAATTTGCTGGGTCAAGTTTCCAGCACATTATATATGGTGATAACCAAAAAGGCAAGAGAATATGCTTCTTTATTCGCTTTCAGTTTGAACCCAGTCCACTGGCATCCCATTGACCTCCAGCCCTTCCCCGGCGGGAATGAGCAGATACTTTTTCCCGTCGATCATCCGTGTCTCCACCAGGTAGCTCTGCTCCGGCGGCATGGCGATGGTCACGTCAGCAGTCTTGACCTCGAACCGTTTGCTGTCGATGAGGTTGGCGGGGCTGAGGGCCGCGCCCTCGCCGAACAGCTCCACGCACTTTTCGCAGAATGCGGTAATCTGCGGTTCCGCTGCGCCGCAGTCCCGCAGAATGGCGGCCACGTCCTTGGCGGTGACGGCCAGGGGCTCCGGGTCTTTGGTCTCCCGGTGCTCCTCAATTTTAGCGGTCAGCTGTTCGTGGACCGCCTGCACCACCTCCAGGCCGCAGGCTCCTTCCAGCCCCTCCCGGAGGGCAGTCTGGAACGCCTCCCGCTGTTCCCCGGCGGACATAGGCGGCTCGGTATGGAAGATGGCGTCCAAAAACTCCTGGTGCAGCTCGTCCGGCTTGCGGGCATAGGCGAGGGCGTTGTAGATGTTGGCCGCCCTATCGTCGAAGGCCGGGAACAGAAAGCCCAGCTCCGGCGGCGCGACGATCTGGCTGGGGGCGCTGTTGTGGAACTCGTTCTCCCCAGCGCAGTAGCCCAGCTCCGGCTTGCCGTCCTTCACCGGGCAGACGCAGCACACGATGTAAGAAAATACGGTGTCGCCCTCGTCCGCCCGATCCTCGCCGTCCCTGCCCCGGTGGGGCACATCGTAGGCGTCATGGGCCAGCAGGATGAGGTAATTGCTCTCCCCCATGTCCAGTGTGTCGATGACAGTCTGATAGAACTCCTGCCGCACTTCGCTGTCCTTCAGCTTGGAGTCCCGCAGGGCCATAAGCCGCCGGTGCTCGTCGCTGTCCGCCACCTGCTGGGTGGAGAACACAATGTCGATGAGGTTCCGGCCCAGGGTACCGGACAGGGCCTTTTTCAGCAAAGTTAAGTATTTCTCCGCCTCCTCCTCGGGCATCCGGTCTAACGGTTCGTTCAGGTAGGAAACGATCTCCTTTTTGCTGTTCACATAGCAGCCGCAGATATGGCTGATGGCGTTCTTGCCCAGCCGGAAGCGGCGCTTCAGTTCGCTGATCTCTTTCTGATTCATGGTGACCTCGCAGTTTAAAATGGATTTTGCGCGGTGATGAAACTATGGAGCCGCGCAATTAAAATGACCGCCTTATTATACACCGGGGGAATCAAACTGTCCATATGTTCGATTAAAATAGGTGGAACCCCTCCACCTATCCGCCCGCGCCCCGGCATGGTACAATGAACCTGTATTTCAGGGCGGAGTAAGTTAGGGCGGAGTAAGCGAGGGAGGAACGGCGTGGAAAGGGGTGAAGTCTGCCCTCCGCCGGACTGAAGCGGCCTGGAAGAACAAAATATCTGGACAAGAAGACTGTGAGTTGCCCCATTGGGCGGTTCGCGGTCTTTTTTTGTCCCCAAAAACGAGAGGAGAAAAGACTATGAGTGAACAAAGCAACAGCGGATTCCCCTTTGCGGAGCTGTCCGGCGGCGAGGGCCTAGACATCAATGCCATCTTCGGCGGCGCGCCTGACGGCGGAACCCCCGGCGAAGTGAACCCCTTTGAAGCGGCGCTGGCTCAGCAGGCCGCGCCCGCCGCATCCATCCCGCAGGGACAGCCCCAGACGGCTACGCCCGCCGAGCAGGCGCAGCCCGCAGCATCTGCGCCGCCCCCGTTTCAGAGCGTCCAGCCTGTGCAGCCCGCCCCGGCCCCTGCGCCTGCGGCGGCTTCCGCAGCCCCGGCGACCCAGCCCCCGCTGGACATCGACCCCCTGGCCGCCGCCATGGCGGAGCAGGAGGCCAAGACCGAGCAAAAGGCGGCCAAATCTCTGTTCGAGAAGGCCCCGGTGTTCCACTACGGCAGCGCCCGAGAGGACATCACCGACCCCGGCATGACTTTTGAGGAGCTTCGCATCGCCAAGTCGGCGGATTTCCCCGAGCTGGGCGAGGGCAAGAAGGTGTCCTGGACGGTGGAGTACGGCAAGACGGTCAAAACCATCACCGACCCCAAGGGCACCACCATCTCCTCCGTCAAGTCGGAGATCGAGCTGTCCAAGGCGTTTCTGGACAACCTCAAGAAGGCCAAGGACAAGAACCCGGACTGCCTGGTGAAGCCCCGTGTCACCGCCCAAAGCAAGGGCATCGCCGCCTATAAGGGCGTGTTCGCCTCGCTGGAGGAGGCCCGGGCGTCGGACAAGGCCATCTGCACCATCCCCTGCGCAGACGGCAGGGTGTACGAGCTGCGCAAAAACGAGCTGGGCGAGTTCATCGCCCCGAAAGACAGCGTGATCGACCTGGAATCGGTCAGGGCCGGGTTTACCCCGGCCCTCCCGCTGGTTCCTATGGAGCTGCTGGCCCAGATCATCTCCTTCTTTCGGTGCTGCATGACCGGCCCCGAGGAATTTGAGGCGCTGGCCCACATCCTATGGGACAAGCAGGAGCAGGAATTTGTGGTGCGCGTCCCTGAGCAGACGGTGACCAAAGCCCACATCGACGCCAAACTGAACCGGGACGATCTGCCGGAGGAGCGGTATCTCCACTACATCGACATACACAGCCACAACAGCATGGAGGCCAAGTTCTCCCCCGTGGACGATGAGGACGAACGGGCCACCCGCATCTACATCGTGGTGGGCCGCCTGGACAAGTTCTTCCCCGATATCACGGTGCGGATGTCCTGCGGCGGCACCTACCTGACGCTGCCCCCGGGGTGCGTGCTGGAGAGCTTTGGCGCGGCGTTCCCCGCCGAGTGGCGCACTCAGGTGAAGCTGCTGCGCAGAAGCGCCCCGCCGGTGCTGCATCCTTTGGCTGAGCGGCTTCGGTGTCAGGGGATTGTCTAATGAAGTTTTCTATGACCCGCCCAGTGAAGATCGTCATGCTGGGCGCGGGCGGCACCGGGGGGCACATCGCGCCCCACCTGTACCGCCTGCTGTACTCGCTGAAACGCCCGGTTCGGTTCATCCTCTGCGACGGCGACGTGGTGGAGGAAAAGAACCTGGTGCGGCAGAACTTCACCCCCGCCGACCTGGGGGAGAACAAGGCCAGGGTGCTGGCGGAGCGGTATTCCGCCGTGTTCGGCATGGAGACGGAGTATGTGCCCTCTTTCGTGGAGGATGAGGTGCAGCTTCGCGGCCTGCTGAAACCGGAGCATCTCTGGATGCGCCAGCCCGGCCACGAATACAACGTGCGGACGCCGGAATTGGTCATCCTCATCGGCGCCGTGGACAACAACAAGTCCCGGCAGATGTGCCACCGGGTGTTCTACCAATCCGAAGAACTGATCTACATCGACAGCGGCAACGGCGAGTTCACCGGGCAGGTGGTGTGCGGCGTGCGCCGGGGCGGCAGAACCTACTACCCGCCCATCGGCATCGTCTACCCGGACGTGCTGGAGGAAACGGACAAGTTCCCCACGGAGCTGTCCTGCTCCGAGGCGTCGGTGTCTGCCCCCCAGAGCATGGCGGCCAACATCACGGCGGCCATGGCGGTGGTGGACATGATCTACAACATCCTGGCCACGGGCAGCAGCACCGTGCGGCAGGTGACCTTTTCCACCCAGACCGTCAATGTGCGGCCTGAGCTGCAAAAAACAAGTACAAGGAGGAAGAAAGCGGCATGAGAGCAACGGTAAACGCAAAAACCTTCGCCCAGGCATTGGATCAGGTGAGCGGCCTGATCCACAAATCGGTTATCCCGGTGCTGAACGCGGTGCTGGTTCGGTTCGAGGAGGGCCGCTGCACCTTGGCCTCCACCAACCTGAACACCTGGCTGTCCGTAGGGATGCCGGCCCAGGGCGACAGCTTTGCCTTTTTGCTGGATCGGCCCCGCGAGAGCGCCCGGGCCTTCCGGCAGTTTGAGGGCGAATTGGCCATGGAGCAGACGGAAACGGGGGAAGGCGACCGGCGGCGGATCAAGCTGGCGCTGTCCTGCGGGCCCCGGTCTGCGGAGCTGCACCCGTTCCTACCCGATGATTTTCCTGAGCAGCAGGCGTGGGAGCCTATGCACAGCTTCAACGTCAACGCCGCCAGGCTGTACGCCCGTGTGGAGCGGGTGAAGTACGCTGTGGGGATTCCTCGCAAAGAGGAGGCCAGGGCCTGCCTGATCAGCGTGCAGTTCAGCGGGAACCGTGTCTACACCCTGGACGGCTGCCGTATGGCCTGGGACACCGACCCGGAGCTGGAGGTACCCGCGCCCTTCATGGCGGCCCCGGACGCGCTGGAGCATTTGAAGCTGTTCGGGGATCAGGAGGTCTCCGTCCAGCTGGGGGAGCGGTTCGCCAGGGTGACCGACGGCATGACGTCGCTGGTGTTCTGTCTGCCCGAGGGCGAGCTGTATAAGCTGGACAGTGCCCTCACGGACAAGTTCCGGGCGGAGTTCCAGGTGTCCCCGAAGGAGTTCCTGGCGGAGCTGAAGTATCTGAAGCAGTCCCTGCGGGGAAACCGCGCCCACCTGGTGCGCTTCAGCGGCGGCGCGCTGCTGGCCGAGAGCATGGGGGAGCGGTACGCCACGAAAATCTCCGCCATCGGCTGCGAAGGCGTGGAATTTGGGTTCAGCCTGGATTACATGACGGACGCCCTGAAGCAGTTTGAAAAGGAGCCGTCAGTGAACATGAAGGTCAGCGCCGGCTCCCTGGGCCCCATCATCATTGAGGCCCAGGGACGCGGCGACCGGGCCCTGGTCATGCCCGTCCGGCTGGGAGAAGCCAGCAGGGCGGCATAGGAGGAAACAATGGATTTCAAGGAATTTAGCAGGCTCTACCGCAAGGATACCATTTCGTTTTTGATCGCCTTGAATCTGTATCTGGGCTACGGGGCCACCGTGCTCAGCGCAGGCTCCAAGGAGGATCTTTCCGGCGCTGCGGCCCTTGAGATATCCGGGCTGTTCGCGGCGGAAAAGCGGGATCACATCATCGAAACAGCGCGGAAGCTGGCCGAGATGGATCCCAACGATTTGATCCCGTACATCTCCCAGTGCGGCATCCGCGCCGGGGCCAGCAGCTCGGACGAACCCGGCGTCTGCCCGGTGTGCGGCGGCAGGATCAAGTACGACCACGAGGGTTCCTCGGAGTGGAACTTCATCCTGACCTGGCACTGTCTGGACTGCGGCGCTACCGGCGAGGAAAACCATCATTTGGTGTTTGACGCCCACTATAACCTGCACGAGAAGAACGGGGATCCCATTCTCCGAAACTATCAGAAATAGGAGGAAGCTGAACATGAAAATTGTGTACATCCCCCGCGGTGAAACCATGTCCTATGATAACCTTACCACCGAGTGCCTGGTGGTAGAGGGGTGCCTGAAGGTGACCTATGACCTCAGGGCAAAAAAAATTATTGGAAGCGGCTCTGTTACGGCCAGCAGTATTTCGGCGGACGACATTCGCGCGGATGAGCTGAGTTCGGTAAGAGTGTCCTGCCGGCGTTTGATTGCCAAGCGCGTAGAGACCTCTGAGCTGTTTGCGTCGGAAAGCGCCGCCGTGTCGTGCCTGTTGTCCGCGGACTATGTGCAGGCAAGCCAGCTGTCGGTAGTGCTCAGCTACGTCCATGACGTGGACGCTGACGAGATCATCAACCTTAAGCAGAAAAAACGGAGCCTGTTCCGCTTTCTGCTGGCGTCCAGCCTGCGTGCCTGGTGGCTGCGCTTCACCGCTCCCGCTGAGGACGTGGTGGACGCGGAGTACGAGGTCAAGAACCCCACGCCGGTTGTCCACCTGGAAACTGAGAAGGAAAACAAGCCCGCCGCTTAACTGCGGGCGAACCGGAGGCAGGAAGCGGCCGTTTCCTGTCCTCTCAATTTTAAGGAGGTCATGAAAATGTCCCACAAATCACAGGAAAAGAATATGCGCAGGCTGGCCAAGCTGTTTTCTCAGGATCTGTCCTACATCTGGGGCGAAAACGAGAGCGGCCCCAACGGCGCGAAGAAGCAATTTTTGAACATGGGCCGGACGTTTCTCCGGGCACTGGGCAAGGACCTGGGTCTGAGGGACGCCGAGGCGCGATCCAACCCCGGCGGCATCGCCGTGTCCGGGGACTGCTCCCTGATCGGGATGTGGCAGACCAATGGGCTGTATGTTCAGCTGTCCCAGCCCTGCTGTGACCGGGAGCGGGTGCTGCTCTACCGCACCGTCCGCCACAGCAAGGATTACACCGGCGGGCGCAACCTGTATCTCACCCGCCGGGATTTGGCGGAGATGAGCTATCCCGACCTGCTGTTCCTGTTGGCGGCGGTGCGGGAGGAGGGTGGCTATGGGCGGGCAGCCTAACGCGCCCCAAACCGAACCGCGCAGCTATGCCCTGGAGGGGCTGCGGGGACTTCAAAGCGAAGTCCCCCGGCTCACCCAGACCATGGTGCTGTGCCGGGCCAGGGTGGAGCGGCACCGAAATACCGATCTTGCCGCTGCGCGGGACGATTACAACGATCTGCAAAATACAAGGCAACGGCTGGCGGAGGCATTGGGCGAGGCCCAGCTCCTGCTGATGGAGACGGAAGAATACCAACTGGCCGCCAACGCGGGCCAGCTGAAGGAGGGCCTGCTGGGGTTTAACCTGCTGAGCAATACCTACCGCCCGGTGTATGACGCGCTGAACGGCTTCGCCGCCCAGCTTCCCGTGGATGGAACCACCAACGCCAGGGTGGTGGGGCGGCTGATGAACAACATCAAGCTGGGGTACTACCCCACCGACCCGGACAACATCGCGCTGATTTTGAAGGGCATTCAGTTCCCGGAGGGGGTCACCACCAATCTGCTGGACCCCTGCTGCGGCTGCGGCAAGGCCCTGCGGCAGATCGCCGACGGGAACAACTGCTACACCTACGGCGTGGAACTGGACAACGCCCGGGCCGATGAGGCCCAGACCCGTTTACATCGGGTGGGCTTCGGCAGCTTCTTTTTCAGCCAGGTCAGCGCCAACGCTTTCCATCTGCTGTTCCTCAACCCGCCCTACCTGTCCGTGCTCAATGAGAGCGGCGGCAGGGCGCGGCATGAGAAGCGGTTCCTCATTGAGAGCCTGGGCGCGCTGGCTATGGGCGGCCTGCTGGTATACGTCGTCCCTTACTACCGGCTCACCCCGGATATCTGCCGGGTGCTGGCGGACAATTTTGAAAACCTGGGCCTGTGGCGGTTTACCGACGCCGAGTTCAAAAAATTCAAGCAGGTGGCCATTTTGGGCACGCGGAAGCAGCGCGACACGGAGCCCCAGGACACCCGCTGGCTGGAATGGTTTGCCGCGCACCCTGACTCGATCCCCTGCCTGACCGAACTGCCCGAGGGGCGCTACCCCCTCCCGGCCAGACTGCTGGAGGTAAAGACCTTCCGGGGGGAGAAGTTCAACGAGAAGGAGCTGGAGCGGCAGTTGAGCCATTCGGACAGCTTCCAGCGGATGATGGCCCGCAGCGAGCTGGACAGCGGGGTGAAGCGCCCGCCGCTGCCCCTGTCCATCAGCCAAATCGGGCTGATCGGCGGCTCCGGGATGATCAACGGCCTGATTGAATGCGACACGCCCCACATCATCAAGGGCCGGATCGTGAAGGTGACCCGCAAGGAGACCGAGGAACAGTTTGACCCCAAGGGCCGGCACACCGGCACCGAACTGCACGAAACCATTACCAACAAAATGATTTTCAACATCTTGACGCCAAACGGCTTCAAGGCGCTGACGTAGGAGGATTCTTTATGAGTGTAATTGCTGTAAACCCCCGGTTCCATCCGGGCAGATTGATGATCACCCGCAACGCGAAGGATGTGCTTCCCCACATGGAGGTAGACGCCGCCATCAAGCGGCACCTGCAGGGCGACTGGGGCGATGTGTGCCAGTCGGACGGGGAGCTCAACGAGGAAGCTCTGCTCAATGGCGACAGGCTGTTCTCTGTCTACCATACCCAGGACAACGTAAAGTTCTGGATCATCACGGAATCCGACCGCTCCGCCACCACCGTCCTGCTCCCCAGCGACTACTGAGGGGGTGGCGGCATGAAGCTGGACTTGGATCTGCTGGTCATGCGGCTGATACTGGAACAGGAGGGGACGGTTTTGCCCCAGGCCAGCTGCAACGAGTATTTGATAAGCCAGGTGCTTCTCCCCCTTTTGCGGGGGGAGCCAGTACCCTTGCGCGCCATCGACTACGGCGCCTTTGACGAAGACGACATTTCGGCGCTGGCTGAATACAACGACGCCGTATATCGGATTGCCCAGGCTTTGGGGCAGACGGCGGAGCGCATCGGCGCCATCGCGCCTGTCGCTCGCTCTGCCCGGCAATTTTGTTGAGGTGCGCCATGGATATATTGGACGACAATGTATTCCAGATTCTGTGCACCGCCAAGCGTCTGGCGGACAATGGTTTTCTGGAACCGTTTCTCGAACGGTGCGGCAGTTACGATCTGGGCCGGGAGGAGTTCTACGATTTTGCGTGGGAAGCGGTCGGCTGTGTTTTTCCTGATTACACGGGATACTGGAATCAGGAAAATGAAATAGACACCATCGTTATCTTTGACCCCCTAATGGATGAATTCTGCCGCCTGCTGGCACAGTACGAGACGGCGTGCGGCGCTGCGCCAGGTGAGAGCGATTTGCGGCATGAGGCCGTCACAGACGTCTTGCGCGCGTTCGACCTGGAGGGCTGTTTGGATGGCTACTACATTTACGACTATGATTTTCGCATTTGTGACACCGGGCATGGCCGCAAGCGGCTGGTGTTCCTGTCCGGGATAGAGTTCTGCGGGATCCAGGGACTGCCCGGAGCCATGGCGGATGTCCGCTGCACGCTGGAATACCAGGTTCGGCGGCTCCGCCGCGCGCTGGGCATGGAACAGGAAACTGAGACAAAGGAGGCGGCTTGAATGGGATGCAATGGCGATATCGTCCTGCGCATTTCGCCCGAGCGGCTGGAGATCGCGCTGGAACAGCAAAAGGAGGGCGGCGTAGTCGCCCGCAAGAACATTTCGCCGGAAGCCCTGGCCGCCTGTATCCTGGGCAGCCGGTATGACGAAAAGGCCCGGGCCACCGGCCTGCTGCCGGAGGGCTGCGTCGCGGCCATTCTGGAGGAGGTAAATACCACCTACTTCATCCGATACCCGGAATTGTACGCCGACATCAGCTATTACGGCACGGAATATCTCCATTTTCCCCTTCCCCGGCTGGTGTTTGCCTTCCAGCATCTGGCCAAAACGGGCAAGGTGGGCAAGTGCCGGCTGTGCGTGGTGAAGGATGAGCTGCTGACCCCGGACACACCCACATATCACTACCCATTTTCCAACGTCAACTGTGAGAACGGGCAGATCTGCACCGGGAACAACGCCCTGCCTGCCTACCCAGACCCGTTCAGGCTCCACACGCTGATGGGGTACATCCTTCGGCTGCCCAACAACAACGACTACTTCATGGCCGCGCATAACCGGCCCCACGCCGGGTACCGGGATCTGCTGGAGCTGATGAAGGACAAATCCCCCGGCTTCTACTACTCTGATATTTTGGTGGAGGACGGCAAAACGCTGAACGCCTTTATGAATGGGAGGTAATGGCATGGAACGGAAAGACCCGAGACAGATTCAGGCCGAGCTGGCCATGCCCTTCGCGCCGGAGGATCTGGAATGGCGGCTGCAAAGGACGTTTGAGTACCAGGGTGAAACCAAGGGCATCGCCGTCCCCTATGTCACCAACCGGGCCATCATGGGCCGGCTGGATGATGTGGTGGGCCCGGAGAACTGGTACAACGACTTCAAGCCCTGGCACGGGGCCAACGGCAAGGAAGCCCAACTGTGCGGTATTTCCATCCGCTACGGGGAAGGCTTCATCACCAAGTGGGACGGCGCCGAGGATTCGGACATCGAGCCCGTGAAGGGCGGCCTGTCCGACAGCATGAAGCGGGCCGCCGTCCAGTGGGGCATCGGCCGGGTGCTGTATAACATGGACGTGGTGTTTGTAGAAGTGGAAAAGCGGGGCAAGACCTGGATCATCAAAAAAGACCAGCAGGAACAGATGGACTGCGCCTACCGAAAAATGCTGGGCAAGCTGGGCCTGACCCCAGCCCCCGCAGGCGGCCTGCGGCCCCAGCCGGAGTCCGCGCCGGACGGCCAAAGGCCGGACGCTGGGCAGGAAAAACCCGGGGATACCTCCTCCGGGAAGGCGGCGGACAAATCCGCCGGCAAGCCGGGAAAGGACAGCATCTCGTATATTGTCCGCAAAGCCAGGATCAACAAAGGCATCAACTCCAGCAGCACCCAGCTGCGGCTGGAATCCTCCAAGGGGGACAGGCTGGACGCCTTTGTCCGGGGAGAGCACCCGGAGCTGGCCGCGGGCATCGTTTTGGTGGATGTGAAGCTGGAAAAGAGGCAGCAGGATACCGTCGTCTACTATATGCTGGAAAAGTTCAAAGTGGCGGACATCCAGCCCCAGGCGGCATAGTGAGGAGCAAATCATGGAAAAAATCAAAAGTTTTCAGATCACCGGCATGACCATCGCCGGGTTCAAGTCCTATGGGGAACCCACAAACCTGGTGTTCGGAAATCCCACCGTCATCACCGGCGGCAACGGCCGGGGCAAGACCAGTATCGCCGACGCCATCGCCTTTGCTGTCACCGGCCTCCCCTTTTTCGGGGAGCGGGGCATTGACCGGCTGCACAACGAGGCCCAGCCCGACGTGTCCATCACCATGAACTTTGTGGATGAGGCGGGCACGGCCCATGTGCTCACCCGTACCCGGCACAAAAGCACCATGTCCATCCTCTATGACGGCTACACGATCCGCCAGATGGATCTCACCGAGCTGTTTGGCGAGAAAGACGTGTTCCTGTCCATCTTCAATCCTCTCTATTTCATTGAGGAGCTGGGGGAGGACGGCAAAAACCTGCTGGAGCGGCACCTGCCCCTGATTTCCCATGAGGCGGTGCTGGCACAGCTCTCCGACGCCACCCGGGCAGCCCTGGAAAACGAACCGCTTCTCTCCCCGGACACCTACCTGAAGAAAAAGCGGGCGGATATCCGGGAGCTGGAGGAAACCATCATCTACTTCCAGGGGCAGAAGGATCTGAGCGAAACCCAGGGGGAAAACCGGGAACAAAGCATTGCCGCCCTGACCGCCCGCCACACGGCCCTTGCCAAGGAGGTGGAGGAGCTGGAGGCCAAGCGGTTCGACGGCCTGGACACAAAGGCCATGGAGCAGCAGCTGGTGGAGCTCAGCGCCCGCTACCATGAGGCGGCTCAGGATGACTCTCCCCTGGACGCTGAGATTTTGGCGCTGGAGCGGAAGCTGGCCGCCCGAAAGGCGGAGCAGTACCAGTCCCCCTACACCCAGGCCATTGCCGAGGCCAACGCCCGGCTGGCGGAGCTTGCCGCGCGGTTCAACCAGGACAAGCAGGCGTTCCATGCCTGTATCCCTGGCGAACCCTGCCCCACCTGCCGCCGCCTCATCACCGCGGAGACGCTGGTGGAGGTGCGCTCGGCACTGGAAACGTCCAGCAAGGCGACCATTGCCGCCGGCCAGGAGCAGCGGGCCCAGCTCAATGAACTGAACGAAAATGACGCGAAGGCCAGGGCGGTCTTTGACCAGTTCCAGGCCGATGATGTGGCCGAGCTGGAAGGGCAGTTGGCCGGCCTCAAGGCAAAAAAGTCCGAGGACAGCCCGGCGAATGATCTGCGGGCCCAGATCCAGCAGCTCACCGCCGACTTGGAGTACGGCAACCTCTCTGAGGTGGAGTACGCCCGGCTGAAGGAGTGCCGGGAGGAACTGCGGGAGTGCGCTGCCGATTTGAAAGCGGCCCAGGCCGCGGCGGATCAGAAGCCGGAGGACTTTGACGAACAGATCCTGCGGGCAAAAGAGGAGATCGCGGAGCTGAAAAAGCTCATCGCCGATGTGGCCATCTATGTGAGTGAACGGGCGAAGCTGACCTTCTCGGTGCTGAAAATGAACAAGGTGGAGATCTCCCTGTACGACGTGGTGAAGTCTACCGGGGAGCGGAAGGACGTGTTCAAATTCACCTACGGCGGGCGGCGCTATGACCGGCTCTCCCTGTCCGAGAAGATCCGGGCGGGGATGGAGGTGTCCGAGCTGATGAAGCGGCTCACCGGGCGCAATTACCCGGTATTCGTGGACAACATGGAGTCCGTGGACGACCTCAACAACGTGCGGCCCACCGGGCAGGTCATCATGGCAAAGTGCGTCGGCGGTACGCCGCTGGCGGTGCGGCCGGTGCGGCCCATCACCCTGGCGGAGCGGCAGGCTGCATAGGAGGTGATCCCGTCTGGCCGTGAAGCAGTATGACAAAATTCCCATCGTGGACGCGGCCAGACGGTGTGGTGTGGCCCTCGCCTCCCGGACGCTGAAGCACCGGGAGGTGGAGGCCACCTGCCCCTTCTGCCACGACCACGGGCCGGGAAAGTATCACCTCAGCCTGAACACCAGCACGGATCTGTACCGCTGCAACCTGTGCGGCGCCCACGGCAACAGCGTGACGCTGTATGCCCGGCTGATGGGCGTGACCAACCGGGAGGCATACCAGGCGCTGACCCGGGAGGGTAAGGTCTATCCCATGCCCCGGCAGGCAAAGGCCCGGACAGAGACAGAGCGCCAGCCCATGCCCCTGGAGCGGCGGCACGAAGCCTATACCTCTATGCTGGAGCATCTCACGCTGCTGCCCCGGCACCGGGAAAACCTGCTGGAGCGGGGGCTGTCCGAGGAGCGTATCGCGCGGAATCAGTACCGCAGTATGCCGGAGACGGACGCGGGGCGGCGGCTTTTGGCCGCCCTGCTCCGTTCCAGCGGCCATGAGCTGCTGGGGCTGCCGGGGTTCCGCACCTACTACGGCGACTGGACGATTTGTGGGCCGAAGGGCTTCCTGATCCCTGTCCGCAGCAAGGACGGGCTGATCCAGGGCATGAAGATCCGACTGGACGATGCGGATAAGCCCAGCAGGAAATACCGCTGGCTGTCCAGCCGGGATAGGCCCAACGGCACCCGGAGCTATTCCTGGGTTCACGTCACCGGCGACACCACCCAAAAGCGAGCCTTCCTGACGGAGGGCCCGCTGAAGGGGGACGTGGCCAGCTACCTGGCCCATGACACGCTGTTTGTGTGCGTGGGCGGCGTGAACGCCATCCGCGGGCTCAAGGGCACGCTGAAGGATTTGGGCGTCACCCAGGTGGTGGAGGCCATGGACATGGATCAGATGACGAACCCCGATGTCCGCAACGCCGTGCTGGCGATGCGGAGGGAAGTACAGGCCATCAAGGGCCTAAAATACACGAAATACACATGGGATCCGGCGTACAAGGGAGTGGATGACTACCTTCTCAGCCGGGCGGCGGTCATGTAAAAAGATAAGGAGGGCAAAGTAATGGATAACGTATTTGATATGCACGATTTCATCGGAACGTCCCAAGGCGATAAAGCCCATATGTTGGGTAAATTCCTCTATTTCTCCCTGGCAAACCTGCTGGTGGACAAGGTGGAGCTGTCCAAGCTGTGTGAGGACATGGGAATCCCCTACGCCGGCGGCACCCGGCTGTCCGTGGGCGACGCGTTCCGCTCCGCCACCGGAGACATCCGGGAGCGCGTCCCGGTGACGGCGATGGGGGAAACCAACATCTACCTGGCCTACTGCCGGGACAACAAGCGCACCAGCGCCGATATTTTATCCCGGGAGCTGGTGAAGGAGACGCTGAACCAGCGTACCAACAACTACGAAAAGCTGGCGAACATCAGCTATGATAAGAAAGACGGCGTGTTCCGGGCGGAAAACCTGGCGCCGGATGACGCCATCGACGTGCCGGCCTGCTGCCGCAAGGCGGAGGAGCTGTTCGAGCTCTATCAGAAGTGCGCCAACCGGAAACAGATCGAAACCATCTGTGTCAACTATTTGCGGGGGCTGGAGGCCACCAAGCTGAGCATCACGGGGCATATGTACTTCGTGCCCCGCACCCACATGGACAAGGTGGACGTGTTCGAGGAGTTCATCGGGCTGTTGGGCGGGCTCAACCGCAGGGAGACACCGCTGATGGTGAACAGCTTTTACATCATCGACGATGAAAAACAGCGGTCTAAAATGACCGAGGAATTCTATGCGGCGGTGAAAAAGGAGATCGCCACCTACCAGGAGCGGGCGGACTATCTCATTAAGTCCGGCAGTCAGAGCCCGGCGGTGATGGATCGCTGGGTGTTGAAAATCCAGGCGTTGGAGGAGAAAAAGAAGCACTATGAGGATGTGCTCCGCCGGGAGCTGGACGGGCTGGACGATGAATTTTCCACGCTGAAGTTCCTGGGGCAGGAGCTCCAAATGAGGGCACAGAGTATTCGCTTTCAAAAGGCGGCATAAACGGGAATAAGCGTGCGGGGGAAGGTTCAGCCTTCCCCCGCATTGTTTTCTTTATTTGTTGCGATGCCTCTTATGCAATTAAATAGAAAGCCTTTCCCATAGCATGAGCCTGGAGCCTGTCTCTTAACGAGATGTGGTCTGTTAGCTGGCCGTTCCGTCTCCTAATATTGGGTATCGTTCTGCTCCAGCTTCTCTGGCAAGCAGCAGTGGACTGCCAGACTATAATAAAAATAATGGTTTGTATGCAACTGGCAGGCTGTGCTCTGGCACAAGAACGGCTGACAGCTCAATGTGCTTCCTCAGAAGCTGGAAGTGCTGACAGCGTGACCACAAACGTAGTTCCCACGCCCACCTGGCTGGACGCTTCAATTTTTCCGCCATGAAGGTCAACAATTCTTTTTGTGAGTGAAAGGCCCAGCCCATTCCCAGCTGTTTTATGGGATGTATCACCTTGATAAAATTTTTCGTATATTCGTTGGAGTACCGCTTGATCCATGCCAATCCCGTCGTCTTGGATTACAACTTGAATGTCAGTTCCTATCTTCCTGAGCAGTACACGGATTTTTCCGGCTTGCTTGACAAATTTAATTGCGTTTCCAAGCAGGTTTTGCCAAATCTGTAGGAGTAGATCACGGTTGGCATAACAGTCCACTGGATCTAGGTCAATATCCAACTCAAGATGTTTTCCGTTCCACTGCGGTTCCAACATTAGGATAGCCTCCCGCAGTTGCTCATCCAGGGAGAACCACTCCCTCTGAATTTCAATCTCTTGGTGTTCCAGCCGCGACAAAAGTAGAATATTACCGATCAGTGTGGAAAGCCGCCGTGTGTTAAACAGGATGCGCCGAGTATATTCAGTCCGTTTTTCTTCGGAAAGCTCTTTGCGCTGCAGCAGTGTGGCGTATCCCTCAATCGCCGATAAAGGTGTCTTGAATTCATGGGACACGTTTTCAATAAAATCATTTCGGAGAATTTCAGTCCCAGCTAACTCTCGGGTCATTACGTTGAAATTGTGGGCCATCTCCCGGATCTCAGAAGCTGGTATATCCTCATTCAATTCGATATTGAAATTTCCTTTTGCCACCTCTTGAGTGGCTTTGCTGATTTCAAGGATCAGCTCTAGCGGGCGTTTTCCAATCAGCCTAAACAAAATTGTTCCAATGACGATGCTGACCGTTGGGGTAACGAACAGCCCCCGCAGAAGATGCTGAGAATCCAAAAAACCGATACGAAACAGCAACACAGCAAAGGCGGTGGAAAGGGTCATGGTTATGCTCAAAACCAAGAAGAGTAGAATGGAAAACATTGCGGCTGTTTTTATAGTCCGCTGATGCAGTTTCATTTCTTCACCACCTTATAACCCAGTCCTCGGATAGTGATAATATCAAAGTCTGGATTTCCACGGAAACGCTCTCTAAGTCTGCTAATATGTACGTCTAGAGTATGGGGGTCCGTTTCGCTGTCCACTCCCCATATATCGTCCATGAGCTGACGCCTCGTAAATATGTGGTTGGGAGAGGCCGCCAGCTTGAACAGGAGGAGGAACTCCTTCTGAGGGAGCTCTGTTTCCTCGCCGCCAGTATGGACGGTCAACGTGTCGCAGTCAAGAATTGTATCGCCCAGCTTTGTCCTGCGCTGACTGGCGATTTGGGATCGGCGCAGCAGGGCCTCCACTCGCCATACCATCTCATTGACATCAATTGGCTTGACCATATAATCATCTGTGCCGATGCGGAAACCTTCTCGTTTATCCGCCGCACCGGATCTTGCTGTAATCATCAGAACAGGCGTGTTGTAATGTGCTTCCCGCAACGCTTTAATCAGCTCAAACCCGTCCATACGCGGCATCATAATATCCGAAATAATCAAATCGACATACGTCTCGTCCAAAATATCAAAGGCCTCAATTCCGTCTACAGCCGGAACCGCAGTGTATCCATTTTCCGTCAGAACCGCACAGAAAAGATCCCTCAGCTCATTATCGTCCTCTACCACCAGGATTTGAAACATTTCTACCACCTCTTTTTCACAGTATAGCAAAGATATCAATATTGTGGAAGCATTTTAAACCAAAAATCTCAACTGAACCTCAACGACATCAAATTGAGGTTCAGTTGAGATTTGGTTGAGTTTTAGTTGAGAAAAACAGCGTATGATCTCGTTACTAAACGGCAACAGGAGGGAAACCTATGCTGCAAATTCAAAACATAAAGAAGCAATATAAAACAGGCTATCTGATCCAGCAGGCCCTAGACAATGTCAGCTTGAGCTTTCGGGACAGCGAATTTGTTTCAATCCTTGGCCCCAGCGGTTCTGGTAAAACCACGTTGCTGAATATCATCGGCGGACTGGATCAATATGATAGTGGCGAATTAATGATCAACGGCATCTCCACCAAAAAATATAGGGATAAGGACTGGGATTCCTACCGAAACCACACCGTTGGCTTCGTTTTCCAAAGCTACAATTTGATTCCTCACCAGTCCATCCTCGCGAATGTGGAGTTGGCGCTGACTATCTCCGGCATCTCTCGCAGGGAGCGCCGCCAAAGGGCAGAGCAGGTGCTGACTCAGGTGGGGCTGGGGGATCAGCTCCATAAGCGTCCCAATCAAATGTCTGGGGGACAGATGCAGCGAGTGGCCATTGCAAGGGCGTTGGTCAACAATCCAAGCATCCTTCTGGCCGACGAGCCCACCGGAGCACTGGACACCGCCACCAGCCTCCAGATCATGGAGCTGCTGCGGGAGGTTTCTAAAGAACGTCTGGTTGTCATGGTGACTCACAATTCTGAGTTGGCGGAGCGGTATTCCACTCGTATTGTCAAACTGCAGGACGGTAGGATTACGGACGATTCCGCGCCTTATACCCCGGAAGTGGGGGAGCTCCCGACACCAAAGTATCAAAGCATGGGCCGGGTGTAAACAGACAATAAAAGTATACCAAATTCCGCCATGCCTACTGGACCATTTTCCGCCAAACTGAGCCAATTTTCGCCAGTTAAGGGTACCAGTTAAAGAAACCGCAATTTTGCAAGATAGTCAATAAAACCTCGCAAAAGCGGTTGAATATCCCTATATTTGACCGCTTTTGCGAGGTGTCACAGCGCCGCAGCGCTGTGTATTCCCTTACTAGAGGGCTGGTATACTCTGTGGCGGATTTTGGCCCCTTTTGCGTGTCTGCTTACACCGGGCTAAAATGTCGCTCCTCACAGCATTGTCGCTCAGCTTTAATAATTTGCGCACAAAAAAAGGGCGGACGCTGCTAACATCTATTGCTGGCTCCATTGGCATCATCGGCATTGCATTGATCCTGGCCCTTTCCTCCAGTGTAAACCGCTATATCGCAGATATGCAGAAGGACACAATGACCTCTTATCCCATCACAATCAGTGCGGAAACCTTTGATATGTCTGGCATGATGGCTGGCGGGCAGCGGATCGGCGGGCCAAACACGCGATCCGAACTGCGGGATGGCGTACACGCGGATTACCGGGATATTGAACTGAGCGAAACTGTATTCGCCAGTATCATAGAAAATAACCTGACAACGTTCAAGAGCTATTTGGACGACCCAAACAGCGAAATCCATCAGTATCTGGGGGAAAATGGATTTGTCTACACCTATGATGTGTGCTTTGATGTTTATTCTTATGACGCGAACGGAGTGTTGATTAATAGCGGCGCAGATGTTGGGACCTTAATCAGTTCCGGCGGGGGATTCAGTTCCATGCCAGGCGGAATCGGAGATATGTCAATGATGATGGGCGGATCTGCTGGGGCCGAGAATTTCTCCGAGCTGATGGCAAGTCCTGACGGCAATATGGTCAGTCATATCGTCACCGACAGCTATGAAATGCTTTACGGGGCCTGGCCAGAGCATTTTGACGAGGTGGTGTTGGTTCTGGATGAGAACCGATCCCTTTCTGCCGGCACTCTCTATCAACTGGGTCTGCTGACAGCGGAGGACTATGAGGAAGCCTCCGAGCAAATCAAAATGGGAGAAGAAGTGACCGCAAAGGACTGGAGCTATGAGGAAATCAGCGGCCATCGTTTTTATCTTGTTTTGCCCAGCAGTTATTATGCCGAACATGAGAACGGCACGTTTTCCTATATTGGCGATAAGGCTTTGAATGCAGAGCAGCTTTTGGAGGATGCTCTGGAACTGAAAATCTGCGGTATCGTCAAGCCGCGGGAGGATGCTGCAAACGCCGTTATTTCCACTGCTGTGGCCTATACCTCCCAGCTGACAGACTATGTGATCCAACAGACAGATGGAAGCGCTGTGGTCCTTGCCCAAGAAGCAAATCAGGAAACCAATGTCCTCACAGGGATAAAATTTGAGACGCTGGATGATGCTGAAAAAATTGTGGAAGCCTCCACCTATATCTCGGCGATGGGCATATCGGATAAGGCATCCCTTTATTCTATGATTTTGTATTACAGCTCCGCAGATGCACAGGGAACCGCTCCCGTAGAGCAGCAAAGCGAGCTTCAGCCCATGCAGGGGGCAGGCCAGACAGGTACTGCAAATATGGGCAGTGCAAATATGGATGAAGCCGCTATGGCGCAGGCGTTGGACGTCTGGCTGGCGGAAACGCCGGACAATGAGATCTTGCTGTCCGTTTACAACGAGTATATCGACGGGGCCTCATATGCAGACAACATGAAAAAGTTCGGCAAAGTCAGCTATGATGCGCCCGCATCCATCAGCATTTATACCGACAGCTTTGAGGATAAGAACGCGGTTTCCGCCTGCATTGAGCGCTATAATGACAGCGCTGACGAGGCTGGCAAGATTACCTATACCGACTATGTGGCCCTATTGACCAGTTCCATTACATCAATGGTCGACGTGATCTCGTATGTCTTGATTGCCTTTGTGGCGGTGTCCCTGGTTGTCTCCTGTATTATGATCGGCATCATCACGCACATCTCCGTGATGGAGCGGACGAAAGAGATCGGCATCCTCCGGGCGTTGGGAGCATCCAAGCACAATGTTTCCCAGGTATTTAATGCCGAGACATTTATCGTTGGCATCTGTGCAGGCTTGCTGGGTGTAGGGGTGTCCGCGTTGCTGACAATTCCCATTAATGCCGTACTGGAAAGTCTGCTGGGCATTGGAGCGCTTACGGTAGCCCTGCCCGCCGTATATGCAGTAGTTTTGGTCGCGTTGAGCGTGGTCATCACCATGATAGGCGGGCTGCTGCCTGCGAAAAGGGCGGCAAAACAGGACGCTGTCATTGCGCTGCGTACAGAATAGGAGGGATTGTCATGTTGAACTGCTCATTTTGGAAAAATGCTGTATATACGGCAAAGAGGATCGCTGTTCGGGGGATTGCCGGCGCACTGCTGTGTGCGGTGCTGATATTGTTCCTTGCTCCGGCCTATGCCGTAGGCTGCGCAGATCCTCTTGCCACTGAAACGGGAAAAGCGGAAATTCATGCGGGAGATGTGGTGTGCTTTGGCATATGCGATGATGCCTGCGGCTTTGACGGGAAATGGCTGGTTTTGGATACGGAGCATACCAATACCGGCGAGCCGGGCATATTCCTTATGGCGCTGAATCTCATTTCGGATGAAAAGGGAGACAGCCTTCTGTTTCGCGACATTGGTGGGGATGTATCTGTCTCTTTTGCGGACAGAGGAGACACCTTTGCGGCGGAACACCCCGGATCGACTGACTATCGGAACAGCGATATTCAGATCTGGTGTGAAGACTTTGCACAATCCCACCTGACCCAAGCGGAATACGGTGCGCTCCTCCCTACGCTGAAATCAGATGCAGGCGTTGCGATTCCGGGCTTTGGAATCCCAATTCCCGGGGTTTCTACCGGCACGGTGGATTTTGACCCGGTTGATGAAATCCTGAACGGCGACAGGTTATTCCTGCTTTCCGCTGAGGAAATCACGAATCCGCAGTATGGTTTTGTGGATGCCCGTTCCCGTGTTGCCCAGTATAAGGGAACGGAGGAAGGCTACTGGCTCCGTTCCCCCCATATCCCTACATTTCCGTTGGATGTAGGATTTGTATTCAGCTTTGGAGCGGTGATGGATTTCCCCGTGAACGGAAATTTTGCATTTGAAATGAATTCCTATGCCCGTCCGGCCTGCAATCTGGACAGCAGTAAAATCACGGATGCGGAAGTTTTGGCAGTGTGCGGCGAAAAAACGATCTGGCGGCTGAGCTTCCAAGATGGCGAGCACAACGACCGGGAGTATGATACCAGCCTTCCGATTATCGGCGAGGTTATGGATTTGACGGCGCTACTGAAAAAGGCGCTGGTGATTACCGCCTGCGTGTTGATCCTTCTGATCGTTGTCATAGTGGTGGTAATTCGGAAAGTGCTTCGTAAACGGCGAGCGAAACGGATGGCAGAGAAAAAACAGGAGGAAGGATCGATCGGTGGAGAATAACTGGGAATTGTATTGAGAACTGCACAGTCAGGTGGACAGTGAATAATTAAAGAATTTTCAACTACCGGCACCTGTTGGGGTGCCGGTAGTTGCATGAAGAAAAAATCTCCCTATGAAGTAATATGATGAGCTCCCCCCAAAGCACCGAATTTAAGCGATTAAACGAGACAAATGGCTTCATACCATTTGCCTCTTTTGCTGTTGTAGTGTTGTGAAGTTTAATTTGTCCCTATAGAATATTTTGATTCTCCAACACAAAAGGTTATGCCGTAAAATGGCAAGGCTGTGCGGTTGCCCTTTCTTATCATATGACAATATGTATAATTGTTGCAGAATAGGCTGCGAATATTTCTGCAAAATAGCGCAGGCCGGTTTGAGGAGGAGAGTATATGATAAAAAGGGAATGGCTTACACGAGGTACTGCGTTGCTGATCTGCGCTGCCTCTATGTTCTCGTTGCTGGCCGGATGTAACAGTGAGGATAACATTATACCCGCTCCTTCTGCCTCAGTGGAGGTAGAAAACGTTGTCCCGGATCGGGGCATGGCAGACCGTTCGGATCTTATGTATTTGGATAGCATTGAAAGGTATAAAAAGACAGACTGGACCGCCAATTGGATCTGGACTGAGGGCTGCGCAGAGGACAGCTATGTGGCTTTCCGCAAGACCTTCAACCTGGATCAGGCCGTCCCCTCTGCTACCGCGTTTATTTCTGCTGTAGACAAGTACGTGCTGTGGGTCAACGGGGAGCTGGCCGTGCTGGACGGTTCGCTGAAGCGGGGCCCCACTCCTTACGACAGCTACTATGATACAGTGGAGCTCACCAATCTGAAGCAGGGGGAGAACACCATCGCACTGCTGGTGGCTTTCAACGGCCGCTCCGGGGACGGTTCCATTGTCCCCGTCCTTCTGGACGAGGAGGGGGACGAGTACACCCAGGCGGGGCTGATCTTTGAACTGGATGCCGGGGGCGTGGCCGTCTGCTCGGATAGCTCCTGGAAAGCCGCCCGGCATAACGGCTACAAGAACCGGGTCACCGCCGGGGCGGATTACCCAGGCTATACCCAGTCCTCCATGCTGGCGGAACGTAACGTCTACTTTGATGCACGGGACGACCTGGGTGAGTTTATGAGCGAGGGCTATGATGACAGCCAGTGGGAGAACGCCACGCCGATCTCCAAGGCCGGAGACTTGCCCTTCGGCGACCTCTACTCCGCCATGATCGCACCCGTCAAATTTGAAGAAATTACTGACTTTGCCAACTCCACGGACTATGTAGGCAAGGCGTTGGCCCAAGATACAACCCTGGTGCTGGAACTGCCGGGCAACATCCAATTCACTCCCTATTTTGAGTTGGAGGCTCCGGCGGGCAAAAAGTTGACCTTCTACACCGACACCTACACCGACAAGCAGGATATGCCCAACTTCAAGGACACCTATGTCACCGCCGAGGGGATCCAGCACTATGAGAATTATCCCTGGCGTAGCGGTTCCAAGCTCATCATCGAGGCGGAGGCCGGGGTGACCTTTACCCGGCTGGGCTACCGCGCCAGCGGCTTCAACGGGGAGTGGGCGGGGGCCTTCGTCTCCTCGGATGCCGGGCTGGACCAGCTGTGGCAGGAGTCACTCAACACCCTGGCAATCTGTATGCGGGATACATACATGGACTGCCCCGAGCGGGAACGGGGTCCCTACATGGGGGATGCCTCCAACCAAATCGACGCGGCGCTGTACAGCTATGACCAGGCGGGGCTGGACATGACGAAAAAGGCCATCCTGGCCTGCGTGGCCTGGACGCGGACGGACGGGGCCATCCCCAGCCGCGCCCCCAGTGCGAAGCCCCAGGAGATCCCCAACCAGAGCCTTATCTTTATGACCAGCGTGTACCACTACTGGCTCCACTCCGGGGATAGGGAAACGGCGGCGGCCTATTGCACAGCTTTCCTCAACTACCTGAAGATGGTGGAGATGGAAAACGGCCTGCCGGTGTACCGGGACGGCTCCTGGACGTGGAACGACTGGGGGGACTGCATCGACACCAGGCTGCTTCAGGCGGGCATCTACTACTACGCCCTCACCGTCACTAAGTCCATAGCCGACGACCTGGGCATCACCGAGGGGACGGAGTTCCTCACCGAGCGGATGGACTCCATGAAGGAAAACTGGCGGGCCGCCTACTACACCGAGGAGGGCTTCAAGAGCCCGGACAGCAAGTATGTGGACGACCGCGCCAACGCCATGCTGGCCCTGTCCGGTTTGGCCGGGGAGGAGGACTACGCCCTCATCACCGATGTGGTCATGAGCACCTGCGAGGCCAGCCCCTTCATTGAGAAGTACGTGCTGGAGGCCCTGTGCGTCATGGGCCGGACCGACCTGGCCCTCCAGCGGATGCGGGACCGCTACGCCCCCATGCTCCAGGACGGGTACGACACCCTGTGGGAGACCTTCGACGGGGAGACCGGCACCGTCAACCACGGCTGGACCGCCGCACCGCTGTACATCCTGTCCAAGTACGCCGCCGGCGTCCGCCCAACTGTGGCAGGGTTTGAAGAATACGAGATCGCCCCCTGCGCCGCCCTGGACAGCTTTGACTGCACCGTCTGGACGCCTAAGGGGGAGATCGGCGTGAAGCTGGAGACCACGGCGGAGGGGAAGACCCTCACCGTCAACGCCATCGACGCCGTGGGCACGGTTATCGTGCCGGAGGGCATGGGCACGGATATCACCGTCACCGGCGGGGACTGCCCCGTGGACGGCGGGCGGGTGACCATCACCCAGGCCGGGGAGTACGTCATCACCATTCAATAGGACGCACAAAAAGGCGGGACCGCTTATGCGGCCCCGCCTTTCATGCTATGCAGTTATATCACTGTTTTTTCCAAGGGGAAAACGAATGGTGAGGAAGAACATATTGTCGGCCACCCTGATGTCCATCGTGCCGCCGTGCTGCGCCGCGATATACTGGATGCTCTTTGTGCCAAAGCCGTGGCGGGAGCTGTCCCCCTTGCTGGTGGCGGGCAGGCCGTGATCCAGCTTCAGACCGCCGCTGAAATAGTTGGACTCCTCAATGACCAGCACGTCCCCTTCCTCCCGGCAGGAGAGGGAGATCACCCGCTCCTCCAGCGGGAGGGGCTTCACGGCCTCCACCGCGTTGTCGATGATGTTGCCAAACAGGGAATAGGTCTGCACCGGGGTGAGGAAGTCCAGCCTGCCGCCATCGGCCATGCAGGAAAAGGAGATGCCGCTTTTCTGGCAGGTCATGGCCTTTTCGCACAGCACCACGTCCAGCACCTCGTTGCCCGTTTTGATGTTGGCGTCGTAGAACTGGATGGCCTCCCGCAGGGAAGCCGCCTCCGCCCCGGTGAGCTTGCCCTCGATTTTGTCCAGGATGTGTTTGAGATCGTGGCACTTCATGTTGATGACGTCCATGTTGGCCTTGACGGACTCGAACTGCGCCCGGTCCTGCCGCCAGAGCTGGTGGAGGATGCCGATCTGCTCCTCCTGCTCACTTTGGGAGAAGATACCCGCGCAGATGGTGAGGATGGTGAAGCTGAACCCCACATAGAGCACTTTGGTCACGATGTTGAGCATGGGGCTTTCCCCTTCATATACCCGGGAAACGCAGATCAGGATATTCACCAGCGTCACTGTGGCAATGGACAGGACAATGACATTGCGTGTGGTGCGCCGGTTGTGAACCAACCGATTTTTTGGCGTAAACAGCGCGGCCAGCAACACAATGGACAGCAGATGGAAGCCAAAAAAGATGGCCCAGTCCAGATTCGATATCTCTGGATCGGAGTGGAGCAATGCCAGCGTCTCCCGGTCGTTGATCCCCCGCAGGTTTTGCAGCAGGGGATAGAGCTTATTGGTAAATTGATAGGCCGCTATGCCGGAGCAGAAGGCCAGCAGCATTTCTTGAATATCGTACTTCCAACAGAACACGAGGGCGGTAAAGTTCAGCACGGTGATGGCAGAGTAGCACAGCACCCGTACCAGGAGGGAACCCGTCTCCGTATACCAGATGGCCAAGAGGTAGCAGACTACCATCCCCTCCAGCAGGGTGAGGGCGATTCGGACGAAGAAAAAATCCCGCCGTTCAAACCTGCGGGCAAACAGGGCAATGCAGATATAACACTCCCAGTAGGTCAGCATCAGGTTGACGCTCTGCATGGTGTAGGGCGTGGTAAAGGCCGCAATCAATTCATTCATAGCGTTGTGTCTCCATAAAACGGACAAAAGCGTCGGTAAATGCTTTCCGTTTTGGATGGCTGATCTGGAGCGGTTGCCCGCCCACGATCACATTCATGCCGTCGATGCGGTCCACATGGGCCAGGTTGACCAGCAGGAAGCTGTTGCAGCGGACAAAGCCCTGCTCTATCAGGGCGGACTCGGCGCTTTTCATGGTCTGGTACTGGCGGTATTCCCCGCTGGTGGTGTGATAGACGCAGTGGTGTCCCTTGACCTCCACATAGCGGATATCACGGGGCGAGAGACGCACAAAGCTGGTGTCGGTGCGGATGAGCACGTCGGGGGGCATCACGTGCTCCAGCCTGGCCAGCACCTTGGTGAATTTCAGCGCGAACTCCGGATAGGCCACCGGCTTGACAATGAAATCGGAGGCGGCCACCTCATAGCCCTGGATGGCGTACTGGCGCATGGTGGTGACGAAAATGAGGATCACCTTTTCGTCCTTCTCCCGCAGAAGCTTGGCCGCGTCCATGCCGTTGAGCATGGGCATCATGATGTCCATATACACGATGTGGAACGGGGAGTATTTCTCCAAAAACGTGATAGGTTCATAGAAGATCGAGACGGAGACAGACAATTTGTGCTCGGAGGCGTAGGTTTTGATATGGTTTTCCAGCGCCGCGGCCTGCTCCCGGTTGTCCTCTACGATAGCGATGTTAATCATGTCTGCCCGCCTCCTTTCGCCTATTTAATATAGCAATTTTAACAAGGAAAGTCAAGGTTGGGCCGCCGGCATTTGTAAGGTTATGCGGCCAGAGACAAAGGTTACGCGGTTCCCATTGAAAACTTTGGGCACATCGAATAAATTGGGGGTGCGAAAAGGGGGAAGGCCCCTGACAAATATAAGAGGAGGATATCTCAATGAAAAAGCACATGAAACTGGTTACCCTGTTCCTGGCCGGGGCGATGGCCCTGTCTCTGGCCGCCTGCAACGGCGGAGGTGGCGGCGGGAGCAGCGCCAGCGGTAAGGTCACCGGCGTCTACCTCAGCCCCGCCAACCTGAGCTATCAGAATATGCGCCCCCAGTACAACTATTACCTCACCACCTTCACCCAGCAGGAGATCACCCTGATGGATAACAACACCTACTGCCTGGTGCTCTCCTCCTCCACCTTCTCCGCCCTGGAGCTGGCCGAGAGCACCAACGACGCCAAGGGCAACGAGCGGGAGAACTCCATCACCAAGTTCTACGGCACCTACACCTCCCAGGTGAACGATCTGGACGAGGATCTGCTGGACGTGACCCTGGCTGCCCCCACCCGCGTGGTGCGCAGCTTCGACCAGCTCTACTGGGTGGACACCGACAACTGGAGCGACGCCATGGGCAAGGCCGTGATCCCCGCCCAGACTGACCCCAACACAGGCGCCCCCATCGTGGATGAGAACGCCGAGCCCTGGACCGCCCAGCAGTTCCTGGAGAGCGTGGCGTTCCCCGAGACCTCCGTGCAGGTCAACGTCAAGACCAGCTCCTTCGACTATACCGCTGACTTCGCCGGCTAAATCCCCTTTCCCACAGACCAAAACCTGATTGGGAGGAACGCTTATGAAGAAAACATACATATGGCGGGGACTGTGCACCCTTCTGGTGCTGGTGTTCTCCCTGACCATGTTTGGCCAGAGCTTGGCCTTCACCCGGGAAGGGGACGTGAACCTGTTCCTGGGAACCCTTCCCCCTGCCGTCCAGGTCACCGGCGACACCAATTACTACCCCTCCAGCTATGCCTCCATGGACGAGATGCGCGCCGCCCTGAAGGATCACCTCATCGAGAGCCAGGAGGAGGGCAGCGTGCTGCTGCGTAATGAGAACGGGGCGCTGCCCCTGGCCCCCAACGCCAGCGTGACACTGTTCGGCTTTGCCGCCGCCACCCCGGTGTATCACGGCGGATCCGGCGGCCCCCCCAACGAGGGCATCAACCTCTATGACGCCATGAAGGAGGAGGGATTCCAGGTCAACGAGACGGTGTACAACGCCATCGTGGCCGCCAACGGCGCCCGCACCAAGACCGGTCTCATCGGCGAGATCCCCGCCAGCGCCTACGCCGGGACGGAGGGCTCCTACGCGTCCGGCTACAACGACGCCGCCATCTACGTCATGAGCCGCTTCGGCGGCGAGGAGGGCGACCTGAACCACGGCCTCCAGGGCGACTGGCAGGAGGGCCCCGCGGGCGTGCCCGAGCTGTCCCTCCACCAGGAGGAGATCGACACCCTCAACATGATAAAAAACTCCGGCAAGTTCGGCAAGATCATCGTGGTGCTCAACTCCGGCTACGCCATGGATCTGGGCTGGCTGGCGGACTACGGCGTGGACGCCTGTTTGTGGATCGGCTACCCCGGCAACTACGGCATGACCGGCGTGGCCCGGGTGCTGGGCGGCCAGGCCGACCCCTCCGGCCGCAACGTCATCACCTACGCCGCCGACTCCCTCAGCTCCGCCGCCATGCAGAACGCCGGCGACTTCACCTTCGACAACCTCACCGGCCAGTATAAGAACAAGTACCTGGTGTACGCCGAGGGTATCTATGTGGGCTACAAGTACTATGAGACCCGCTACCAGGACCAGGTGCTGGGCGTCAACAACGCCAACGGCCCCAAAGGCGTATACGCCAGCAAGGGCGGCGCGTGGAACTATGCCGACGAGATGGTGTTCACCTTCGGCGCGGGGCAGTCCTACGCCGGTTTCACCCAGGAGCTGCTGAGCGTGGACTGGGACAAGTCCACCCACACCGTCACCGCCCAGGTGAAGGTGACCAACAACGGCGCGGACAATTACTCCGGCAAGAGCAAGGACGTGGTGCAGCTCTACGTCCAGCTCCCCTACGAGGCGGGGCAGGCGGAAAAGAGCGCCATCCAGCTGGCCGACTTCGCCAAGACCTCCGCCCTGGCGGCGGGGGAGAGCGAGACCGTGACCCTGGAGTTCTCTGACTACATCTTCGCCACCTATGACAGCAATGCCGCCAACGGGGCGGACAGCTCCAAGACAGGCTGCTACGTGTTCGACCCCGGCGAGTACTTCTTTGCCATCGGCAGCGACGCCCACGACGCGCTGAACAACGTGCTGGCCGCCCGGGGCGTCACTGGGATGTTCGACGCCGAGGGCAATCCTGTGGAGGGCGATGCCGCCAAGGCCCACAAGGACGAGCTGGCCAGCCTGGACAACACGACCTACGCCGTCTCCCCCTATACCGGCGAGGTGGTGTCCAACCACTTCGAGGACCGGGATATCAACTACTTCATCCCCGGATCCGTGACCTACCTGACCCGTTCCGACTGGAACACCTTCCCCGACACGGTGGCAAGCCTCACCGCCACCCCGGAGATCCAGGACCTGATGGAGAACTTCCAGTACGAAAAGCCCTCCGACGCCCCGGACATCTCCACCTACCAGTACAAGCAGGACAACGGCATCTCCTTCATTGAGATGAAGGACACGGCCTTCGACGACCCCAAGTGGGAGGAGTTCATCGACCAGCTCACCCCCACCGAGCTGGCCCAGATCACCGGCGACAAGATGGGCCTGGATATGATCGAAAGCATTGACCTCCCCGCCTATGCCGGCGGCGACGGCCCGGACGGGCACCAGGGCGGCGTGCTGTTCAACGCGGAGATGGCGGCCGCCTCTACCTTCAGCAAGGAGATGCTGGAGCAGCGCGGCCAGTTCTTCGCGGAGGAGAGCTACTGGATCGGCTTCCGCCAGATCTACTCCCCCGGCGGCAACATCCACCGCACCCCCTATTCCGGCCGTAACTTTGAGTACTACTCCGAGGATGCCAACCTGAGCTACATCTGCAGCGAGGTTCAGACCAAGGCTATGGCGGAGGGCGGCTGTGTGGGCACCTTTAAGCACTTCTGCGGCAACGACCAGGAGACCAACCGACACGGCGTAGCCACCTTCATGACCGAGCAGACCTACCGCGAGGGCCCCCTGCGGGGCTTCGAGGGCGGGCTCCAGGCCGGGCACAGCATGGCCACCATGACCGCCTACAACCGCATCGGCTGCGTGCCCACCGCCAGCGACTACGAGACCATGACCACCGTGCTGCGGGATGAGTGGGGCTTCACCGGCATCAACATGACCGACAGCTCCAAGGACTCCGCCAGCTACATGGGCACCGCCGACGCCATCCGGGCGGGCACCTGCCAGTTCAACAACGACCCCGGCCGCGTGCCTGAGGCATCCAACCTGCTGGTGAAGGACAAGGACGGCTTCATCTGGGGCAAGCTCCGGGAGGTGGCCAAGTACTACCTGTATACCATGAGCCGCTCCAACCTGGTAAACGGTTTGAGCAAGACGGAGACCGTCCAGAACTACACCCCCTGGTGGAAGCCCGCCCTCACCGGGCTGAACGTCGCCATCGGCGTGCTGACCGCAGGCACCGCGGCGCTGTATGTCCTGTCCGAGATCAAGTCCAGGAAGGGGGGCAAATAAGATGAAGCGCTTGTTCCAAGACGCGAAACCGGGCTTTTGGTTGAGCGCGGCTGCCGCAGTTATTGCCCTGGTAGGGGCTGCAGCTTATGTGATCATCTACATGGCCACCGCCGCCGAAACGGTGGACCGGGTGTTCTCCTGGCTTACCTTTGGACTGGCGCTGGGCGGTGCGGTCATTACCCTGGCGGGTGAGACGTTGCGGCTCCCCTTCACCCCCATCCTGGGCGGGGCCTGCTTCTCTGTGGCCCTGGCCAACCATCTGGTGGAAACCGCTTACCCCCTGGCCGATGTACTCACCGGCGTGCCCTTCTTCGGGGGCAACCCCACCTTGGCCATTGCCTTTTCCGTGGTGTTCGGCGCGGCCGCGGTTCTCAATGTAATCGCCGCCTTTATGGCCCACCGCAACTAACTCAGGTTTCTGCGTATCCCTGGGCAGGTTGCCTGGGGATACGGGAAATACACAAAGACTATTGGAGGAAAACGTTATGAAAATGAAGAAACTCTTGGCCGCCGTCCTGTCGGCGCTGATGCTGGTCTCCCTGCTGGCCGCCTGCGGCGGCAGCCCCAGCAGCAATTCCCAGGCCCCCTCCGAGGAGCCCTCCCAGCCCACCGAGGGCGGCAGCAAAACCTACCAGTTCTGGGGCACCTATGAGGAGTCCGGCGAGAACGCTTCCATGCTGAACGCCGCCTTCCTGCTGAACCTGAACGAGGACGGCACCGCCGTTGCGGACAAGTATATGTTCGCCAACTTCGACGCCTCCGACGCCGCCACCAACCCCACCTTCACCGCCAGCTATATGTCCGGCACCTGGAAGGAAGTTGAAAAGGACGGCGTGGCCTGCCTGCAGATCAAGCTGGCCTATGTGGACGAGGCGGGCACTGAGTCCAACGCCCAGACCGCTTACGCCTATGACGTGGCCGGTGTGTACTCCTTCGATCTGACCTTCCCCGTGGTGCCCGGTATGTCCTACACCCGCGTGGCCCCCATGGAGGGCAAGGAGGGCCAGACCTACGCCGACGCCAACGCCTTTATCCAGGCCTATAAGCAGGACTTCACCGCCCCCGAGCACGTGGGCGCCTTCACCGACGCGGACAACAACGGCACCGCCTACCTCCAGGCCGACGGCACCCTGCTGGTTTACGCCGGCTACGACAAGTTTGCCGACGGCACCTGGACCCTGGCCGACGGGGCCATCGCCATCACCCTGGGCGGCGAGGCCGTGGATGTGACCATGGACGGCAATAAGGCCACTTTCACCGCCGAGCGCAATCTGGGCGACGGCAACGCGGTTACCTACACCTTCGTCTGCGAGGACATCTCCGCCCTGTCCGCCCCCGAGGCTCCCGCCAACGGCGGCGAGGAACCCGCTGAGGAGGGTATCGCCTCCTACGAGGCCGGCGGCCTGGTGCTGGTGCTGCTGGACGACACCAACATGAAGGTCAAGTACCCCGAGTACGGCATGGAGCGGGACGGCTTCACCTACGTGCTGGACGGCGACACTCTGACCGTTACCGCCCCCGGAGAGGACGTGCTGGGCGCGTTTGGCCAGATCTGGACCGCCATGGGCGGCGAAACCTGGACCATCGACGGCAGCACCGCCACCAAGGCCGGGTAAGCGGCGCATAGAAGAAAGCCGAAACCCAACGCAAAAAAGGCTCCAGGCCAGCTCGCTCGCCTGGGGCCTTTTTTAGAAAAGGAGCGTTATTGATGAAGAAAAAAGGCAGCCTGCTGTGGACCATCCTCACAGTAATCACCGCCCTGCTACTGGTGGTGTGCATCGTGGCCATCCCTGTCACCAACGCATTTGCCACTGCCATCAACGTGGCCCTGGGGGCTAAGACCCAGGAAGTCATCCCTGACCCCGATGCCAAGATCTATTTCTGGAGCGATTACGAGAACGAAGACGACCTTGTGGCCTTTGAAAAGCAGCTGTGCCATGACATCGAGGCGGAGGGCGCGGCCCTGCTGGTCAACCGGGACAACACCCTGCCCCTGGCCGCGGGCACCAAGTTTACCCCCTTCTCCCAGTCCAGCTTCAACCTGCTGTACGGCGGTACCGGCTCCGGCCAGGTGTCCGCGGACGATGCCATCTCCCTCAAGGCGGCGCTGGATGGGGCATTCGGTGAAAACTCCGTCAACCCGGAACAGTGGAAATTCTACGCCGGGGCGGGGTACAAGCGGGTGAACGCCGACACCACCGGCGGCAACCAGGGCCAGTACCGCATCAACGAGGTGCCCTGGAGCGAGTATTCCGATGCCCTGAAGGGCACCTGGTCCCAGTACGGTGACGTGGCCCTGGTGGTGCTGGCCCGCTCCGGCGGCGAGGGCGCCGACCTGCCCAGTGGCCTGCCCGAGCTGGAAGCCTATATGACCGACGGCGATTACCTGCGCCTGTGCAAAGAGGAGATTGAGATGCTGGAGAACCTGGAGCAGCTCAAGGAGCAGGGTACCTTCAAGAAGATCGTGGTGCTGCTCAACTCCTCCAACACCCTCCAGCTGGACTTTGTGGACGACTACGGCATTGACGCGGTGCTGTGGATCGGCGATGTGGGCATGACCGGCATCACCGCCGTGGCCGATATCCTGGCTGGTACGGTGAACCCCTCCGGCCGCATCGTGGACACCTTCCTCAAGGACAACCACTCCTCCCCCGCCATGCAGAACTTTGGCGCGTACCCCTATACTAACGGCGCGGATTACGACGTGGCTACCGCCCAGAACAACACCGACCCTGGCATCGGCAAGTGCAACCGGGACTACGTGGTGTACCAGGAGGGCATCTACGTGGGTTACCGCTACTATGAGACCCGGTATGAGGACTATGTGCTGGGCCAGGGCAACGCCGGGGAGTATGACTACAGCGCCGACGTGGCCTTCCCCTTCGGCTACGGCCTGAGCTACACAACCTTCGAGTACTCCAACTTCTCCGTTCAGGAGCAGGGCAATACCTTCCAGGTGGAGGTGGACGTGAAGAACACCGGCGCGGTGGACGGCAAGCACACCGTGCAGATCTACTTCCAGTCCCCCTATACCCAGTATGATATCGACAACCAGGTGGAGAAGGCCGCGGTGGAGCTGTGCGGCTTCGACAAGAAGTTCATCGCCGCCGGGGACACCGAGCACTTCACCATTACCGTGGAGAAGGAGGATCTGACCTCCTACGACCACATGAACGCCAAGACCTACATCCTGGAGGACGGCGACTACTACTTCACCGTGGGCAAGGACGCCCATGACGCCGTCAACAACATCCTGGCCGCCAAGGGCGCGGATCAGGGCCGCATGACCGCCGCCGGGGACGCCGGGCTGGCGTCCAAGTGGAACAACCCCACCTTTGACAAGACCACCTACGCCGTGTCCTCCGTCACCGGCAAGCCCATCACCAACCTGTTTGAGGATGCCGACCTGAACAAGTACGAGGGCGACGACGGCCAGGATATCACCTACCTGAGCCGAAGCGACTGGACGGGCACCTGGCCCTCCACCGTCTCGCTGAAGATCACCGACCAGATGTGGAAGGACGGCCTGTCCCACAACGAGGCGGACCGCGCGGCCATGGTGGAAACCGCCAAGAATCGCTATTGGTCTGATGCCACGATGCCCAAGATAGGTGTGTCCGGTACACTCAGCGCCAGTATGTTTGCCGAGACCGAGGCGGACGACCCCTCCTGGAACGACCTGGTCAGCCAGATCCCCTACAGCGAGATGACCAACCTGATCTACAACGGCTTCCACCTCACCCAGCCGGTGCCCTCCATCAGCCTGCCCGGCACCAACGATGAGAACGGCCCCCAGGGCTTTACCAAGAGCCTGATGGGCGGCTCCTCCGCCATGGCCTACACCTCTGAGGATGTGATGGCCGCCACCTTCAACCTGGAGCTCATTGAGAACATGGGCAAGTGCATCGGCGAGGACTTCCTCCACGCCACCGACGAATCCGGCACCGTGTTCTCCGGCATCTACGGCCCCGGGGCCAATATCCACCGCACCCCATACTGCGGGCGCAATTTCGAGTACTACTCCGAGGACGGCTGGCTGTCTGGCCGGGTAGCCGCCGTGGAGGTGGCCGCCATCCAGGATCGGGGTGTGTACGTGTTCACCAAGCACTTTGCCCTCAACGACCAGGAGGAGGGGCGCTACGGCATCTCCACCTGGTCCAACGAGCAGGCCATCCGCGAGCTGTACCTGGAGGGCTTTGAGGGCAGCGTGGCCCGGGGCGGCGGCATGGGCGTGATGAGCTCCTTCAACCGCCTGGGCGTTACCTGGAGCGGGGCCCACCACGGCCTGATGACCGGCGTCCTCCGGGACGAGTGGGGCATGAAGGGCGCTGCCATCACCGACTGCTCCGTCATGGCGGCCTACATGGACTACCGCCTGGGCGTGCTGGCGGGCCAGGATCTGTGGGACGGCTACAGCATGGGCATGGAGACCCTGGACGGGCTGGATAAGGACCCCGCCATCGTCTCCGCCGTGCAGACCGCCGTCAAGCACATCGCCTACTCCATCACCCACAGCCACGCCATGAACGTGGGCAACGCCACCGTGCGGGCCATCACCCCCTGGTGGCAGGTGGCCATCTATGCCGCCACCGGCGTGATGGCAGTGCTCACCGCGGGCAGTGTGTTCATGCTGATCCGCAGCAAAAAGAAAGCAAAGAACGGCTGATCTACCGCAATCCGGCGGGCCGAGGGCTGAGACCTGTGCCCGCGGCCCGCCTATTTCTTTTATTCAGGAGGGCAGCTATGAAAAAGAGGAACTTTTGGAAGATCCCCATGGCGGTTTTCGCCGTGTTCACGGCGATCTGCGTGGCCGCGATCCCCATCACCAACTATTTCGCGCCCATGATCAACGTGGCGCTGAACGCCGAGACCCAGCGCATCATCCCCGACCCGGACGCCCAGATCTTCTACTGGACCCGTTACGACTCCGAGGAGGAGCTGGTGGCCAACGACTGGAACGTGTGCCGCCAGGTGATGGCGGAGGGGGCCTCGGTGCTGCTCAACCGGGACAATACCCTCCCCCTGGCCGCCGACACCAGGTTCTCCTGCTTCTCCCAGTCCTCTGTGGACCCGGTGAAGGTGGGAACCGGCTCTGCCTTTGTCTCCACCGGCGAGGGCGCCAGCCTGTACTCCGCGCTGGAGGACAGCTTCCAGCCGGGGTGTGTAAACACCGATCTGTGGAAGTTCTATGTCACCAGCGGCTATAAGCGGGAAAACGCGGCCCTGTCCGGCGGCGACCCCTCCCAATACCGCATCAACGAGGTGCCCTGGGAGAAGTACACCGACGCGCTGAAATCCACCTTTGCCGACTATGGCGACGCCGCCCTGGTCACCCTGTCCCGTTCCTCCGGCGAGGGCGCCGACCTGCCCAGCGGGCTGGAGGCGCTGGAGCCCTACATGACCGGCGGCGACTATCTCCGGCTGTGCAAGGAGGAGATGGAGCTGCTCCAAAACCTGAAAGATTTGAAGGATCAGGGTGTGTTCAAAAAGATCATCGTCCTGCTCAACTCCTCCAGCACCCTTCAGCTGGACTTCATCGACGAGTATGACATCGACGCCGTGGTGTGGACGGGCAACCTGGGCATCAATGGCCTGCCCGCCGTGACGGACATCCTGGCGGGCAAGGTGAACCCCTCCGGGCGGATCGTGGACACCTTCCTGAAGGACAACCACTCCTCCCCCGCCATGGTGAACTACGACGCGTTCCCCTATACCAACGCCGCCCAGCTGGACCTGGCCTTTGCCCAGAACAACACCGCCCCCGGCATTGAAAAGTGCAATATGAACTACGTGGTGTACCAGGAGGGCATCTACGTGGGCTACCGCTACTACGAGACCCGGTATGAGGACTACGTGCTGGGACAGGGCAGCGCCGGGGAGTACGACTACAACGCCGATGTGGCCTTCCCCTTCGGCTCCGGCCTGAGCTACACCACCTTCGAGTACTCCAACTTCACCGTGGAGGACCAGGGCGAAGCTTTCCAGGTGGGGGTGGATGTGGCCAACACCGGCAGTATGGACGGCAAGCACACCGTGCAGATTTACTTCCAGTCCCCCTATACCGACTATGACCGGGAGAACGGGATCGAGAAGGCCGCCGTGGAGCTGTGCGGCTTTGACAAAAAGGAGATCAAGGCCGGCGAGACCGAGCACTTTGATATCCGCGTCCTGAAAGAGGATCTGACCAGCTATGACGCCAACGCCGCCAAGACCTACATCCTGGACGCCGGGGACTACTACTTCACCGTGGGCACTGACGCCCACAACGCCGTCAACAACATCCTGATGGCCAAGGGGGCGGACGCCTCCCGCATGATCGGTACCGGCGACGCGGCCCTCACGGCCAAATGGAACAACCCCGCCCTGGATACCACCACCTATGCGGTCTCCTCCGCCACAGGGAAGCCCATCACCAACCTGTTCGACAACGCCGATCTGAACAAGTACGAGGGCGCGGAGGATCAGCAGGTGGTCTACCTCACCCGCAGCAACTGGACCGGAACCTTCCCCCAGGCCGCTGTGAGCCTGCGGGCTACAGACGCCATGTGGGACGACGGCCTGACCCATGAGGACGCCGGCAGGGACGCCCTGGTGGAGCAGTACAAGCAGCTCTATTGGTCCGACGTGAGCCAGGCTCTCGCCGCCGGGACGGGCGGCTCCCTCAACGCCATCGACTTTGTGGACAAGGGCTATGACGATCCCGCCTGGGATGAGCTGATCGGCCAGCTCTCCTACGAAGATATGCTGAACCTGATCTATAACGGCTCCTACCAGACCCAGGTGCTCCCGGCCATCAATCTGCCCGCCACCCAGGAATTTGACGGCCCCACCGGCTTCACCAAGAGCATCGTGGGCGGGGCCAACGGCATGGCCTTTACCTCCGAGGATGTGATGGCGGCCACCTATAACCGAGAGCTGATCCAGGAGGTGGGCAAGTGCATGGGCGAGGATATGCTCCACGCCCAGTCCGGGGACAACGCCGCCGCCGTAGCCGGTATTTATGCCCCCGGCGTGAATATCCACCGGAGCCCCTATCTGGGCCGGCACAATGAGTATTACTCCGAGGACGGCTGGCTGTCCGGCGAGATTGCCGCCGCCCAGGTCCAGGGCCTCCACGACCGGGGGATGCTGGCCTTTGTGAAGCATTTCGCCCTCAACGACCAGGAGCAGGGCCGGTATGGGATCTCCGTTTGGGCCAACGAGCAGTCCATCCGGGAACTGTATCTGGAGAGCTTTGAGGGTGCGATCCGGGGTGGCGCTTCCAACGTCATGAGCTCTTTCAACCGCATTGGCGTGGTGTGGTCCGGTGCCCACCACGGCCTGATGACCGGCATCCTCCGAAACGAGTGGGGCATGGAGGGCTCCGCCATCACCGACATGGCCATCAACGCCAAGTGGATGGACTATCGTCTGGGCGTGCTGGCTGGCCAGGACTATTGGTGTGGACAGAAGGGCGGCATGGGTACCCTGGACGGGACCGACAACGATCCGGCCATCGCTGCGGCGGTCCACAACGCGGCCAAGAACGTGGTGTTCAGCATCACCCGGACTAACGCTATGAACATGGGCAACGCTACCGTTGTCAGTGTGACTCCCTTGTGGCGGATTGCGCTGTACGCCGCCACCGGCGTGTGCGCCCTGCTGGCTGTGGGAAGTGCGTTCATAGTGGTGCGGACGAAGAAAAAGCAGAAGCAGGAAAAGTGACCACCTGTGCACAAAACGCAAAAAGCTGTCGGTGAGCCGACTTTTGATCGGTTTGTCCGGTAGCTCAAAACAGGAGGGTAGATCTCAGATGAACAAGAAAACGATGCGGCTTGGAACACTGCTACTGATGGCGGCACTCTTTTTGAGTGCCTGTGGAGCAGGGGCCGGTAAAAGCTCAGACGCGCCTGCTGGCGGGAGCGAGGCGAGTGTCGCTCAGGTCTGGAAGCTCACCATCGTGCAACCGCCGGAGAAGCTGGAGTATGAGGAGGGCGAGACCTTTGATCCGGCCGGGGTTGTCATCAACGCCAAGTTGAAAGACGGCTCAATGCTGGAAAACGTGGCCTATGAGGGGATCATCGTAGACCAACCGCTGACGCGGACGTCCCTGTTTGCTAAATTTGTCTATGGAGGGGAAACCGTGGAGCAGAACATCAAGGTCACGCTGAAGGGAAACCGGGAGGAATACTCTGTCGCAGGCACACGGGAAACCGCCGGTAGCCCCCTGGCGGGAAAGGTCATCTTCTGGCTGGGCTCCTCTGTCACAGAAGGGGCCAGTTCCGGTCAGGAATCTATGGCCGACTTCCTGGCAAAAAAGCATGGAGCCCAGTGTATCAAGGAGGCTGTGTCCGGCACCACGCTGGCGGACCGGGCCAACAGCAGCTACGTAAGCCGTCTGGATCAGTATCTGGCCTCTGATGAAAGGGCAGGCCATGTGGACGCGTTCATCTGCCAGCTGTCCACAAACGATAAGGGTTTCCCTGATGGTTTTGGCGCTGTGACGCCGGCGGATGTGCGCGATGCCGCCGCCTTTGACACCGCCACCACCTTTGGGGCAATGGAGTACATCATCGCCACGGCCAAAGGCACATGGGACTGCCCCGTGTATTTCTACACCAACCCGCCCATGGATGACGAAAACTATGAAACGATGGTGCAGGCGCTGGAGGAGCTCGCGGAAAAATGGGGCGTGACCATCATTGACCTATATCGTGACCAGGCGTTCAACGACATCAGCGAGGAAGAACGGGCGCTCTATATGGCAGACAACATCCATCCGACAAAGGCCGGCTATCGGGAGTGGTGGCTGCCAAAATTTGAAGAAGCGCTGTCGGGGATTTAAAAATGTAAAAAGGGAGGGAAACATCCATGCCGATCAAAGCAGTCCAGCAGTTCATGCTGGGCACGGTGCTGAATAATGAGGCCCAGGCCCGGGATACGCTGCAAAAAATGAAGGATGCCGGGTACGATGAGATCGAGCTGTGCAGCTTTATGATCCACCCCAGTGGCCTTTTAGTCCGCCTCATCACTAAAGCTGCCGGTATGCCCGTGGGCGGGGGCGGCAGGCTGGACTGGCCCCGACTGGTAAAGGGATCCGGGCTCCGGGTGGTCAGCCTGCACACCGACTTGGACAGCGTGGAAAAGGACATCCCCGCCACCGCCGCCGAGGTCAAGGCACTGGGGGCGAAGTACGCGGTGATCACAGGGATGTACCGCTTCCCCTACGGCGACGAAAGGGCGGTCAGGGAGCTGGCCGCCCGCCTGAACCGGGCCGGGGAAGCGCTGGCCCGGGAGGGCGTCAGCCTGCTGTATCATAACCACAACTGCGAATTGCAGTGGGTGAACCGGGGACAACGGGCCTATGACATCCTGCTGTCCGAGACAGATCCGGCGACGGTAGGTTTTGAATTCGACAGCTACTGGTTCACGGAAGGGGGTGCCAACGCCCTGTTCTGGATGAAGCAACTGGGGGGACGCATGAAGCTATGGCACATTAACGACCGAGGGACGCGGCTGTCCGGGCCAGCCATGACCCCTATCCTGAAAAGCGACAGCATGGAGCTGGGCTATGGAAATATGGATTTGCTGCCCCTGGTAGAGCAGGCCAAGTCTGTGCCTGTGGAGGCTGTGATTCTGGAGAGCCACCGCAACTGGGTGGACAAATCGCCGGTCAAAAGCTTTCAGCGCAGCGCTGGCTTTTTGGAGAAATACATTTGAGTAGGTGAGGCAAATGAAACTGCGAACACGGATCAATATCAATGAAGGCTGGAGCTTCACCGGGCCAAGCGGCGGGACACAGCGTGTGAATCTGCCCCATACCTGGAACAGCATCGACGGCCAGGATGGCGGGAACGACTATTGGCGAGGAACGTGCATCTATTGCAGAACCTTTTCCAAGCCGGAGTTCACCGCGGAGCAGCGGGTATACCTGGAATTCCAGGGGGTAAACGCGTCGGCCAAGGTAGAACTGAACGGGACGTTTGTTGGGATACACAACGGCGGTTATTCTACCTTTCGATGGGATGTCACAGAATTGATCTCAGACAGCAATGTCCTGATGGTCCACGTGGATAACGGCATCAACGATCGGGTGTACCCCCAGAAAGCGGATTTCACCTTCTACGGCGGCATTTACCGGGATGTCTCGTTAATTGTGGCCAACAAATGTCACTTCGACTTGGATTACCTGGGTGGGCTGGGCATCATGGTCACGGCCAAGCCCGTCGAAAACTACAGCAAGGGCGAGGTGCAGGTAAAAACCTGGAGGAACTGCGAAGACGGCCAGGTGCATATCTCCATTCTGGATGGGGCGGGAAAAGAGGCCGCTGCTATTGATGCGGACAGCGGCAAGCTGGATTTGCCTGATGTACATCTATGGGATGGGATAAGGGATCCTTATCTTTACACTGCAGTGGCAACCCTCACCATAGGGGATAAAACGGTAGATCAGGTCAGCGCCCGTTTTGGTGTGCGGGACTTTCGGGTAGATCCCAGAGAGGGGTTCTTCCTCAACGGGCGCAGCTATCCCCTGCGGGGCGTCAGCCGCCACCAGGACTGGAGGGGAATCGGCAACGCCATCACAAAGCAGCACCATGATGCCGACATGGCGCTGATCCGGGAGATGGGGGCCAACACCATCCGCCTGGCCCACTACCAGCATGACCAGTATTTTTACGACCTGTGCGACCGGTATGGCATGGTGGTGTGGGCGGAGATCCCCTATATCTCGGAGCATATGGCCAGCGGCCGGGACAATACCATCAGCCAAGCCAAAGAATTGGTCATCCAGAACTACAACCACCCGTCTATCGTCGTCTGGGGGGTGTCCAACGAGATCACCATTTCCACCAAGGATAAGGTGGATATGCTGGATAACCACCGGGTGCTCAACGACCTGTACCACCAGCTGGATCCCACCCGGCTCACCACCCTGGCCTGCTACGCCATGTGCGGGCCGTTCAACAAGACCGCCCACATCACCGATGTGGTGAGCTGGAACCTGTACCTGGGGTGGTATGTACCGGGGCTGTTCCTCAACGACCTGTGGATCGACTTCTTCCACAAATGCTACCCGGACAGGCCGCTGGGCTACTCCGAGTACGGCTGTGAGGCAATGCCCAACCTGCATTCCTCCAAGCCCCGCCGGGGCGACCATACTGAGGAATACCAGTGCGTCTACCACGAGTATATGCTGCGCTGCTTTGAGCACCGTCCCTTCCTCTGGGCAACCCACGTCTGGAATATGTTCGACTTTGCCGCCGACGCCCGGGACCAGGGAGGCGAGCCGGGGATGAACCACAAGGGCCTGGTGACCTTTGACCGCAAGACGAAAAAAGACAGCTTCTACCTCTACAAAGCCTGGTGGAGCGATGAACCCTTCGTCCACATCTGCGGCAGCCGGTATGTCGACCGGCCCGAGGCAGTCGCCAAGGTCAAAGTGTATTCCAATCAGAGCAAAGTGGCGCTGTACGTCAACGGCAAGCTGGTGGAGGAAAAGACCGGGAAAAGGGTGTTTGAATTCAAAGTCCCCCTGGAGGGCAATGCGGAGCTAAAGGCCGTGGCCGGCAACTGCACCGACCAGTGCGCCATCCGCCGGGTCAGCGCACCCAACCCGGACTATCAGCTCCACGGGAAAAGTTCCAACAGCGCCAACTGGGTGTGAGAAAAAGGAGGTTGGGATTTTATTGAAGCATGAGGATTTGATCCGGCAAATGACCTTAGAAGAGAAGTGTTACCTGCTTTCCGGCAAGGACTTCTGGCAGACGCGGAGCGTGGAGCGGCTGGGGGTGCCCAGCATGACCCTGTCCGACGGCCCTCACGGCATCCGCAAGCAGGAGGGCGAGGGCGACCAGCTGGGCCTGAACGGTTCGCTCCCGGCCACCTGTTACCCTACCGCCGCGACGATTGCCAACAGCTGGGACCCGGCGCTGGGCGAGGAGATTGGTGAGTATTTAGGAATTGAAGCCGCATCCCAAGGCGTATGCGTCCTGCTGGGGCCGGGGCTGAACATCAAGCGCTCCCCCCTCTGCGGGCGGAACTTCGAGTATTTCTCCGAAGATCCGTATCTGGCGGGCAAGATGGCGGCCAGCTATATCCGGGGCATCCAGAAAAATGGCGTGGCCGCCTGCCCCAAGCACTTCGCCGCCAACTCCCAGGAGCTGCGCCGCATGGCCTCCGATTCCGTCATGGACGAGCGGACGCTGCGGGAGATCTATCTCACCGGGTTTGAGATCGCGGTGAAGGAGGGTGGCGCCAAGTCCATCATGTCCTCCTACAACCGGGTCAACGGCGTGTATGCTAACGAGAATCCGCATCTGCTCCAGGAGATCCTCCGGGATCAGTGGGGCTTCGAGGGCTTCGTGGTGTCCGACTGGGGCGGCTCCAATGACCACACGGCGGGGGTGGCGGCGGGCTCCCACCTGGAGATGCCCACCACCGGCGGCGACTCCGATTTGGAGCTGGTGGAAGCCGTAAAGTCCGGCAAGCTCAGTGAGGAACTGCTGGATCAGCGAGTTGATGAGTTGCTGGACGTTGTTTTATCTACACGAAAAGCTGTAGATCAGTGGAAGGGCAAAGAGTTTTTCAAGGATGCTCACCACGCTATAGCAGCGAGAGCGTCGGAGCAGTCCATTGTCCTGCTGAAAAACGAGGAAGGCATCCTGCCGCTGAAAAAGGGCACGAAGGTGGCCGTTATCGGCGAGTTTGCCCAGAAAGCCCGGTATCAGGGTGCGGGTTCTTCGGTAGTCAACCCCACTAAGTTGGATCACACCATGGACGTGATCAAGAACTTCGATTTGGACGTGGCAGGCTTTGAGGCGGGCTACCCCCGCTCCGGCAAGGGCGACCCGGCCATGCAGGCCAGGGCCGTGGAGCTGGCGAAGAAGGCAGACATCGTTCTGCTGTATGTCGGCTTGGACGAGATCAGCGAAAGCGAAGGGTTAGACCGCTCCCACATGAAGCTGCCCCAGAGCCAGATCGACCTGTTGGAAGCGGTGGCGGCGGCCAACCCCAACGTGGTGGCCGTCATGTCGGCGGGCTCCGCCGTGGAGATGCCCTGGCTGGACAAGTGCAAGGCGCTGGTCCACGGCTACTTGTGCGGCCAGGCGGGGGCGTCCTCCGTCCTCAAGGTGATTATGGGCCAGGTGAACCCCTCCGGCAAGCTGGCGGAGAGCTACCCTATCAAATACGAGGACGTGTCCTCCGCCCCCTACTTCCCCGCCAAGGAGCGCACTGCCGAGTACCGGGAGGGCCTGTACGTGAGCTACCGCTATTTCGAGACCGCCAAGGTGCCCGTGCTGTTCCCCTTCGGCTTCGGGCTGAGCTACACCACCTTTGAGTACTCCGACCTGTCCGTCACCGGCAAGGAGGCCACCTTCACCCTCAAAAACACGGGCGGCATGGACGGTGCGGAGGTAGTCCAGCTATACGTCTCCAAGACGGACGGCGAGGTGTTCCGCCCGGCCAAGGAGCTGAAGGGCTTCGCCAAGGTGTTTCTGAAAGCGGGGGAGAGCAAAAAAGTGACCATCCCCCTGGACGACAAGGCGTTCCGTTACTTCAACGTGGACTCCAACCGGTTCGAGGTGGAGGGCGGCCAGTGGACTATCTTGATCGGCGCGTCCTGCGCGGACATCAAGCTGTCCGGCACGGTGGAGGTGCAGGGCACCAACGCCGCCAGCCCCTATGACAGGCAGAAATTCGCCAAGTATTTCTCCGGGGATATCAAGAATATCTCCGATGGGGAGTTCGAGGCGCTATTGGGCCGCCCCATCCCCGACGGCCACTGGAGCGGGATGCTGGACATGAACGACGCGTTGTGCCAGATGTACTACGCCAAAGGCGCCGCGGGGCGGCTGGCCTACAAGATCCTCACCCACTTCATCAACAAGAGCATCGAGAAGGGCCAGCCCAACCTGAACCTGCTGTTCAACTACAATATGCCCTTCCGGGCCATCGCCAAGATGACCGGCGGCATCTGCACCATGGAGATGGCCCAGGGCATCCTCACCATCGTCAACGGCCACTTCTTCAAGGGCCTGGGGGCCGTCATCGACGGGTTCTTCCGCGCCGGCAAGAAGCGCAAGGCGGCAAACGCCATTCATTAAGGAGGAATCTTTATGAGCCAAGAGCCCAATACTACGCTGAACCGTGCAAAGCCGTATCAGTTAATGCTGTTCCCACTGAACAACGGCGCAACCAACGTCTATTTTGTCCTGATCCTGTCCTATGTGGCCCAGTTCGGCTCTAGCATTTTGAAGCTGGGTATGTTTGCCTCCATCATGGTCACCGTGATGCGGGTGTGCGACGCCGTCACCGACCCCATCATCGGCGCCATGATGGACCGCACCAGCACCAGGATCGGCAAATTCCGCCCCTTCATGATCCTGGGCAGCGCCGTCATGGCGGTGAGCGTTATCGCGCTTTATGTGCTGCTGCCGTTCATTCCTGAGAGCATGATGTGGCTGCGCTACGTGGCTTTCGTGGTAGTGTATTTCGTCTGGGTCATCGGCTACACCTTCCAGACCTCCTGTACCCGGGCGGGCCAGACCGTGCTCACCAACGACCCCAACCAGCGGCCCATGTTCACCATCTTCAATACGGTGGGCTCCCTGCTGGGCATGGGGGTCATGCAATTCATGATCCCGCTGGTGAAGGGGATGTACGACGTGAAGGACGCGGCGGGCAACGTCATCACCTCCGGCTACGCTGATCCCATGGTGTACCGCATCATCACCCCCATCGGCATCGCCATTTCCGTGTTCCTGACTATCCTGGCCATCATCGGCATTGCCGAGAAGGATAACCCCAAGTACTATGGTATCGGCGGCGAAAAGCAGGAGAAGGTGAAGCTCTCCGAGTACGTGGAAATCATCAAGAACAACAAGCCCATGCAGCGGCTGATGGTGGCGGGCGCGGGGTGCAAGCTGGCCCTGGCCATCGCTACCAACACCACTGTCCTGCTGGCGCTGTACGGCATCCTGATGGGCAACTACAACTCCCTCTACCTGCCCATGATGGTGCTGGGCTACGTGTGCGCGGTGCCCTTCTTCCTGCTCAGTATGCGCACCTCTCAGAAGCTGGGACAGCGGGCGTCCCTGGTGCGCTACGTCTCCGTAGCCCTGGGCTGCTACGTGGGCGTGCTGGCGCTGCTGCTGTTCAGCGACCACGGCACTCCGGCCCGTATGCTGTCCTTCCCCTTCCAGGGCGGCGGTGCCATCAACCTGTACACCATCCTGTTTATCATTTTCTTCGGTATCGGCTACGGCGCGTACTACGCCACAGCGGATATGCCCATTCCCATGGTGGCGGACTGCTCCGACTACGAGACCTACCGCTCCGGCAAGTACATACCGGGCATCATGGGTACCCTGTTCTCCCTGGTGGACAAGCTGGTGTCCTCCCTGGCCCAGACGCTGGTGGCGTTTATTTTCCTCATCTGCGCGGGCCTGCACGAACTGCCGGACGACGGTACGCCTTACTCCGGCGGCATCAAGGTGGCGGTGATCGTGATGTTCTGTATCATCCCCATGCTGGCCTGGGCGGCCACCCTGCTGGCCATGAAGGGCTACTCCCTGACTGGCGAGAAGATGAAGACCATCCAGGCGGTGAATGCCGCCCGGAAGGAGGCTGTTGCAGGCGGCATGAGCCTGGGGCAGGCCATGGAATCTATCACAGACGAAACAGTGGGCAAAAAATGATGAGATCACTTGGATAAATCAACAGCTCCACATTTTTTGAGGTGCTTACGCGCAATGCTGTAACAAAATATTTCTCAATCATTCGCCTCTGAAAACACGAAATAAAATGATACAGTATGTTGAAAAAGGGTGGCTTTTTGTCATTGTGGAACACACCCGAATCCCCTATTATTTATTGTAGGATTTGTACAAATCCAGGCTCTGATTGATTGTGACCGTCAAGTAAAATGACAGAGGGAGAGATTGTTATGGTAAAACGCACCAGAGTTAAAAACCCGGATGCCGTTACGCTGCGAGACTGTTTCGGCACCACCGCGCTGTCCACTGTAAATGGGCTTTGCACCGTGTTCATGTCCAGTCTATTCATGCAGTATATGACCGACTATGCGGGGCTGGGCGCCATGGGAGCCACGCTGGCCACATCGCTGCTCCTGTTCGCCCGCATCTTTGATGCGGTGGACGATCCGATTCAGGGATTTGTGATGGATCGCGGGAAGCGGACCAAGATCGGAAAATACAAGCCCTTCTTCCTCCTCAGCATCCTGCTGACCGGCATTGGCTGCATCCTCCTCTACTCGCTCCCGTCTGCCTTTGCGACAAAGCCGGTGCTGATTGTCGTGTGGGTCATCTTCTTCTACCTCATGTTCGACGTTGGCACGTCTTTCTACAAGGATAACCTCCTGTTTCGGACGATGACCAATGACCCCAATGAACGCTCCAAGCTGGTCATCGGCCCCCGGGTGTGGACCATGATGCTGGGTGTTGTTACCTCCGCCTTTACGGCCGTGCTGGTTACGGTGAACGAAACGGTTGGGAACTATCACGACTCGTTTGCCATCCTGATCACCGTTATTGTTGGCGCGGCGATGGTGATTGCCCTGATCGGCTGGTTCTTGGTCAAGGAAAAGCACAGCGCGCAGGGAAATGAGGCAGAACCGGTAAAATTTAAGGACTTCTTCCTTCTGTTCAAAGAGAACAAGCCCATGGTGATCTATTATTTAAAGGGCATCTTTGCCGGCTTTATCTGGTCCCTCATTTTCGCCACCCCTGCGTACTACATCAAATGGGGCTTCTGTACTGACCTTGCCACCGGCGTCACCAACATGGAGCAGTATGGTGTCCTCAACGGCATTTCCTCCATGATGATGCTCATCCCGCTGCTGTTTGGCGCGGTCATTGGCCGCCCGATCCTGAAGCTCTTTAAGAATAACCCGATCAAAATGACCTGCTCCCTGCTGGTCATGCAGTCGGTGGGCGGCCTGATCCTGTTCATTGCCCAAATGACGGGGCTTCTGGCGAAAACTCCCGCGCTGTTCTTCATCACCATGTTCATCATGGCGGTGGGTGTGGGAACCGACTTTGTCCCCCAGTCCATGGTGGAGATGGAAATCATGGACTACAACATTTACAAAACCGGCAAGGATCGCTCCGCCCTGACCATGGTGGCCGGCGGCTTCATCGTCAAGGCTCAGGCGGCGCTTTCTGCGGCAATCATCGGCTCTGTGCTCATGGCGATCGGCTACAACGTAGACCCCGTCACCTCTGATTACCTGGGCGAGCTGTCGCAGATCCCCACCATGCTCAACTGGTTCATCGTCATTATGGGCCTGGTCCCCGCAATTCTCGGCGTGATATCCGCCCTGATCCTGCGTAAATACCCCATTAAGGAAGACGAGCGCAGGAAGATCCGCGAATGCCTCGATCAGCGCAACGCAGGATAAAGCTCAGTCCTCCGAAGCGTGCCGGCGGTACTCCAACGGTGTGAGATGATACTCCCGCTGAAATACTTTGTAGAACTGCGTCCTGTTCTCGTATCCCAGCGATGCTGCGATCTGGCTGACCGGGAATTCCGTGTTCCTCAGCAGACGTGCAGCCTCAGCCAGCTGCACCTTCTGGCAATACGCTTTGAGGGTGTACCCGGTGTGCCTCTTGATGATGCGGGAGATATGCTCACAAGAGTAGTTGAGCGCCTCCGCAAGCTCAGTCCGGCGGATGACCCCGTGTTGTGCCTCGATCAGCTTCTTGGCCTGCTCCACGGCCATCAGCTCCCGGCTGTGCCCCAGCGAAACATGGGTGGCCTTATAGACATCGGGGCTTTCCAGCGCGGCAAACAGCCGAAGTAAAGAGGAATAGATGTCAAACTGATAGCCGATCCGCTTCACGGAAAATGCGCGGATCAGTTCCTGGGTCAGCTGCGGGATCGCGTCCGTCCCCAGAAGGGTAAAGTCCAGGTAGTCCTTTTTATAGGCGGCGCGCTCCGAAAGGTTGTCACTGAAAAACTGATTGAGGATGCTTTTGTACTGGAACGGCGGCGGAAATGATTTGGGCCACTGCGTCAGCAGCGCGGGGTCGATGCCGATGTAAACGATATCCGCGTTTGACATATCTGTTTCCCGGTGCATGGTATTTCGGTTGAGGAGGCAGAGGTTCCCCTGAGTATAGGCGGTCTCTGCCTCCTCAATCATGACCCGGACGTCCCCCCGCTGCACATACATCAGCTCGAAGAAGTTATGCTTGTGCATATAGGTTTCATGAAAGAACTCGCTTCTTGCCGGAGTGTGGACGCAAAAGGACCACGTATCCATATAGTTGGAAAACAGGTACTCCTGGGGCGTATGGATGCTGGTCACCACCGACAACGGAGAAAAATAGTCCCGCTCGGCCGTATGGTCGCGAAGATAGTTCGGGCCATGGCTGTCGGTTTGATCCCGCATCTCATCAATGCTGTCAAAATACAGATGTGTCATGTTTTCCATGCTAACGCCCCCTTGAGGGCAGTATACCACAAAAATGCGCGTTTTTAAAGGAGGAACCACCATTGAAACGGCAATGCTACAATCCCTATCTCCCCAGCTGGGAATACATCCCCGACGCTGAACCGAGGGTGTTTGGCGACCGGCTGTACATCTATGGGAGCCACGATCTGTTTGGAGCCAAGGAATACTGCGAGGGCAATTACGTCTCCTGGTCGGCCCCGGTGGGCGACCTTTCCGACTGGCGGTACGAGGGCGTGATCTTCAAAAAAGAGGATACCCCGTGGAATAAGGAAAAGCTGTCCTACTATGCCCCGGATGTGGTGCGCGGTACGGATGGGCGGTATTATCTCTACTACTCCGTGGCCAATACGTCCATCACCTCCGTCGCCGTGTGCGACACCCCCGCGGGGAAATATCAGTATTTGGGCGACGTCCATTTCCCGGACGGGCGGGTCTATGGCTCAAAGCCGGAAGACTGGTTCGTGTTTGACCCCGCCGTACTGGTGGACGATGACGGACGTGTTTTCCTCTATGTGGGGAGCGGTCAGCCGTCAAACGGGAACTTTGGCCACGAGATCAAGGGCCTGTTTGTGATGGAACTCGCGCCTGACATGCTGACCATTATCAGCGAGCCGACGATCATCATGCCGGCGGATTTTGACCCCAAGAAGCCGAACTATTGGGAGGGCCCCTCTATCCGCCACATCGGTGAGTGGTACTATCTGGTCTATCCGGCCACCGACATCACCGGTCTCAATTACGCCATGAGCCTGTTCCCCGACAAGGGCTTTATCCACAAGGGGCCAATCCACTCCTCCAGCGATATCGGTTTGAACGGCAGAAAGCTCATGAACGCCGCCTATCCCATGGGCAACAGCCACGGCGGCATGGTGTGCGTCAACGGCCAATGGTACATATTTGACCACCGCACCACCAACGGAGTGAAAAAGAACCGGCAGGCCGTGGCCGAGCCCATTGAGATCCAGGAGGACGGCACGATTCAAATGGTGGAGGCCACAAGCTGTGGATTGAACGGCGGCCCCCTGAAGGGGATCGGGACCTATCCGGCCTACATTGCCTGCGTCCTTCATCACGCCGGGGTGTTTGGCATCCGCAACCCTATGGGCGGACCTGAGATCACCCAGGACGGCCCGGACTATGAACCGCCGGAGCCAGAGGACGGCGAAGTGACGATGGACACGGAGCTTACCGCGCCAACGGCCTATATTTCCAAAATGAAGAATGGCAGCGTCGCCGGGTTCCGATATTTTGACCTGGAAGAAACCACGCGCATCGACGTGACGGTTCGCGGCGGAGGCGGCGTACTGGAGCTTTTGCCCGGGGAAAAGGGTGTCGTCATAGCTTCCATTTCCATTGCCGCCGCGGACAAATGGACGGCTGCCGGCACGAAATTCAACGCCAAGCGGCTGGCGCTGGAGAGCCGCCGGCCCATCGGCTCCTGCCCCCTGTATTTTCGGTATAAGGGCAAAGGCGCCCTTGATATTTTGAACTTTACGCTCGCATAACGAAGGAGGATAACCATGGACTGGACACCAATTTGGCATCAAGCCGCCGCCCCCGCATTCGCTATGGGCCTGTTGGCAGGGAAAAGGAAAACGGTGGTGTTTCATGTAACGCCCCAGGTTTCCGGTGAGAAGCTTCGGGTTCGTTTCTCAAATCACTATGGGAAGAAACCCTATGCCATCGGCGGACTGACGATATGGGCGCAGGGGAAGATGCACCCCGTTACGAGCAGCGGCAATGGCTCTTTCTCTGTTCCCGTGGGAGAAAGCTGCTATTCTGACGAGATTTCGTTCCCGGCGGCCCAGGGTGAGGAGCTGGAGATCAGGCTCTATTACGCGTCAAAGGTTATGGACAGCAATATGACCGAGGAGGCCGCCGTGGTCTACCCGGGCGATCACACCGGGGACAAGGAGCTTCCCCCGGTTCGCAGGGAGGGCTATAAGGAGCAGTACAACCTCTATGAAGCCATTCCTGGGATGGATCAGATTGATGTGCTCACCGGCCAGCCGTCGAAGATCATCGCAGCCTTCGGGGACAGCATAACGGCCATGAACCGCTGGGTGAAGCCGCTGCAAAAGCGCCTGTCCGACGCCTACGGCGGCAGGTACGCGCTGATGAACGCAGGTATCAGCGGGAACTGCCTGCTCTATGATATTCCGGGGCTGATGGGGGCTTCCTACGGGGAAAAGGGGGTATCCCGTTTTGAACGCGATGTGCTCCGCTTTGACGGCCTCCACGGGGTGATCCTCGCGCTGGGCGTCAATGACGCGGCTTATTACTCCAAAAAGACAGAGGCGCTTATCTCCCTGGAAAAATACGCGTCTGCCGTAACAGACATCGTGGAGCGGCTCCACAAGATGGGCGTCCGGGTGATTGCCCAGACCCTCCCGCCCCGCATCGGGTTTGTGAAAAAGGGCTATACCCCGGAGATGGAGGCCCTGCGGGTCAGTATCAACGGATGGATCAGGGAAAGCACGATGTTCGACTACATATTTGACGCGGATGCCCTGCTGCGGGACCAGAACAATCCCTCGGTCACCGACGAGCGCTACCATCAGGGCGATCACCTGCACCCGAACCAGGCCGGCGGTATGCTGCTGGCACAGGCATACGATTTGAAACAGCTGACCGGGGAGGCGTAGGCATGGGCAAGAAGTATTTTACACTCAGCTTCGATGATGGGCTGGAGCAGGACAAGCGGGTCATCCGGCTGATGAAGCAATACGGGCTTAAAGGAACCTTCAACCTCAATGCCGGCCTGTTCGGCGTCCGCGGCGAGGTGAAGGGGATCGGAACCTTCTCCTTCCAGGACTGCCCCGAGGGGGTAAAGCACAAGTGGCCCTTCTCCTATGTGCGGCACAACCGAATCCCGCAGGACGAGGTGCTCCAGGTCTATGAGGGGATGGAAATTGCCACCCATGGCTTCCGGCATGAATCCCTGGGCGCTGTCAGCGAGGACGAAATGCGCGCGTCGGTGGACGCGGACAAGGCCGCCCTGGAGGGGCTCTTTGGCGTCCCCATCGTGGGCCATGCTTATGCGCAGGGCTCCACCTCACCGGCGGTGCAGGCGTATTTGAAGGAACGGGGCTACCGGTATGCCAGGGCAGTGTTCCCCTCCGGCGGCTATGAGTTCCCCGAAAACCCGCTGAACTTTCGCCCCTCCACCTCCATCATTTTGAAGGACGCCATGAAGCTGGTGGAGCGCTTCAAGCGCGAGGAGGCCCAGGATCGGGACTTGCTGCTATACCTCTGGGCGCACAGCTATGAAATGGACTACGGAAAGGGCAATGCCAGCTGGGATGCCCTGGAACGGCTTTTTGAGGCCATCGCGGGGCGCAGCGATATCGTATACTGCACCAACAGCGAGGCATTCTCACATATTTGAGGGGGCGCAGATAGATGAAAAAACAAAACTTTAACACGGGCTGGCTGTTCAGTGCCGTGGGCGGGGAGCAGGCTATGAAGCCCGTTACGCTTCCCCATGACGCAATGCTGTACGAGAAACGCTCGAAGAATGCCGCTACAGCGGGGGCCTGCGGATATTTTCCCGGCGGCGCCTATGTCTATATCAAACGGTTTCCCGTGCCCGAGGAGTGGCGGGAGCAGTCCGCTGTCCTGGAATTTGAGGCGGTCTATCAAAACGCCCAGGTGTTCGTGAACGGCACCCTCGCCGCCGAGCAGCGGTACGGCTATACCAACTTCTTTGTGGCGCTGGATCGGTATCTGAAATACGGCGAGGAAAATGAGATCAAGGTGATCGCCGACAACTCAGCGGTGCCCAATTCCCGCTGGTATTCCGGGAGCGGGATCTATCGGAACGTAAACCTTTTCCTTGGGGATCGGAGCCATATCATCCCCGACGGCCTGTTGATCTCCACCTCTGGGAACGACACGGCCCATGTGAAGGCGTCGGTCACCGGCGGCGACACGGTTCGGGTTTCCATCCTGGACGGCGGAAGCGTCGCGGCGCAGGCCGAGGCGCCGGTAAAGGACGGGGCAGCTTCCGTGGACATCCCCGTTTCCCAGCCCCGGCTTTGGGACGCAGACCACCCCGAGCTGTATCTGTGCCGGACGGAGCTGCTGAAGGACGGCGAGGTGGTGGACACGGCGAAGGAGCGGTTTGGTTTCCGCACCCTCAGCTGGAACGTCAAGGGCTTCTTCGTGAATGGGCAGGAGACGCTGCTTCGCGGCGCCTGCATCCACCACGACAACGGTATTTTGGGCGCGTGCTCCTTTGAAGCTGCTGAACTCCGCCGCGTCCGGCTGCTCAAGGAGGCCGGCTTCAACGCGATACGTTCCTCCCATAACCCGGCGTCCAAAGCCTTGCTGGATGCCTGTGACCAGCTGGGTATGTATGTCATGGATGAATTCTGCGACAACTGGCTGGTGCATAAAAACCCCTACGACTATGCGGACAAGGATTTCCGTGCGTGGTGGGAACAGGATCTCACTGCCATGGTGATCAAAAACTACAACCACCCCAGCGTAGTCATGAATTCCATCGGGAACGAGATCTCCGAGCTGGCCATCCCCGAGGGACAGGAGTACTGCAAAAAGCTGGCCGTCCTGGCCCGGAAGCTGGATCCGGGGAAGGCCGTGACCCTGGGCGTCAACCTGATGCTGTGCAGTATGTCGGCCAAGGGCGGCGGCATATACGGCGACAAAAAGGACGGGAAGGAGAACAAAAACGGCAGCCAGACCATGGATAATGTCCCTACCAGCGCGTTTTTCAATATGCTGATGAACATGGCTGGGGGGATGATTGAAAAAATGGCCGCCAAGCCCGCCGCGGATAATGCCACAAAGGTGTGCTTCTCCTACCTGGATATCGGCGGATATAACTACGCCGCCTCCCGGTATGAGAAGGACGGCACACTTCATCCGGACCGGGTTATCGTCGGCTCCGAGACCTTGCCCAAAAACCTCTATCACAACTGGCAGCTGGTGAAAAAGCTCCCCTATGTCATCGGCGATTTCATGTGGACCGGCTGGGACTACCTGGGGGAGTCCGGCATTGGCACCGTCCGCTACAAAAGCTTCAAGAATCCCGGCCAGGACGCGCCTATCATTTCCGGCGGCTGCGGCGTGATCGACATCTGCGGAAAGCTCCGCCCCGAGGTGCAGTGGAACCGGCTGACTTGGGGACTGGATCACACCCCCGGTATCGGTGTGGAACCGTATACCCACGCCGGGGAGACGGGCTCTGTATCCATGTGGCGTGACACAGACGCGGTGGCAAGCTGGTCTTGGGCCGGCTGCGAGGGGAAGCGGAACAAGATCACCGTGTATTCCGACGGTGACACGGCGGAACTCATCATAAATGGGCGTTCCTATGGGAAGAAAAAGACAAAGGAGTATAAGGCCGTCTTCAAACACATTGCCTATGAGCCCGGAACGATCACCGCGATCAGCTATGACAGTGCCGGGAAAGAGCTGTCCCGCACCTCCATGAAGACTGCCGAGGGCGCCAGCGAACTGCGCGTGGCTGCTGATCGGAGCGCCTTGAAGGCGGGGACGCAGGATCTGGCTTATTTGAGCATCGACCTGACCGGCGCGGACGGGATCACAAAGTCTTCCGAGGACACCGCAGTTACGGTGGAGGTCAGCGGCGCCGGCGAGCTGCTGGCCCTTGGCTCTGCAAAGCCCAATATGGGGGAGAACTTCTTCTCCAATACCCATACCACCTATTATGGGAAAGCGCTGGCCGTTGTCCGCGCCGGAGACGCCCCCGGCGGGATCACGGTGACTGTGCGGGCAGATGGGATGCAGGCCAGGACGGTCGAACTGAACGCGATCTAAGCGGAGCAAAGAAGGGACGTTATGGACAAAAAAGAAACTGGCTTCTGGAACACCCCCCTCACCAGCTCGCTGGTGGGATCCCAGAGCGTAAAGCTGCCGGAAATGCTGCTGGGCTACTTCATCGGCCCCTTCGGGGCGCTGCTGTCCTCCGGCATCTTCACCAGCATCCTGCAAAACTACTTCACCGATGTGCTCAAGCTGGATTTGAGCTTCCTCACCGGGTTACAGCTGTTTTCCACCATCCTGATCGTGGCGGCCAACCTTGTGGTGGGCCAGCTTATTGAGCGCACAAAGGCCCTGGCGGGCAAGGCCCGGCCCTGGGTGCTGCTGTCTGCGCTGACGCTGAGCGCGGCCAGCGTGCTCATGTTCATCGTCCCCTTCCAGAGCCCCACGGCAAAAATGGTGTGGATCGCCATCGCCTATAATCTCTACTACGCGGTGGCCTATCCCATCTACAACACCGCCAACTCCACCCTGATCCCTGTGTCCACCCGGGACAGCAAACAGCGGGCCACCCTGGCTTCCTTCACCAACGTGGCGGGCCTGGGGGTCATGGGTGTGGGCTCCATGGTGTTCCCCATGCTGGTGTCCTTTGCCCTGAAGGAGAACCAGGGGCTTTGGTTCATGACCATGCTGGCTGTGGCAATATTCACCGCCCTGACCATCTTCCTCCAGTTCAAGTTCACCCGAGAGCGGGTCACGGAGGAGAGCATGGGCACAGCCGGCAGCGACGCCCAGGACAAAACGGCCACCCTGGGGGAACAGCTCAAGGCTGTGGCCAGCGAGAAGTGGTGGTGGATCACCATGATCTTTTACATGGGCTTCCAGTGGAGCGGGGCCATGAAGAACGGCTCCATGGCTTTCTTCTGCAAATGGGTGCTGGACAACACCTTCTTTGGCTCCGCCGACGCCTGGGGCGCGTCCCAATCCCTGCTGGCGGTGCTGGGGGCCATCCCCATGGCGGTGGCGGCGGCGCTGGTGGTGCCGTTGGCCAACAAATTCGGCAAGCGCACCGTCACCATCATCGGCATGGTGGTCGGCGTCATCGGCGGCGTTATTGCCGGGCTGGGGCAGGGCCAGATCGTCCCGGTGGCCGCAGGCGTGGCGATCAAGTGCCTGGGCTCCGCCCCGGCGTGCTACCTGATTTTGGCCATGCTGGCGGACGTGATCGACCACATCGAATTTAAGAGCGGCATCCGCACAGACGGGCTTACCATGTCCATCTACAGCTCCATCATGGTGGCCGCCACCCCCATCTGCAACGCGATTTTCAGCGCCATCCTGAACGGTAGCGGCTATGCCCAGGGGGCCGACGTGGCCCTGGGCACCGCGGGGCAGACCGCCGCGGCCCAGGGGGCCATCACGGTGAGCTATATCTGGATCGAGACCATCGCCTACGCCCTGTGCGCGGTGCTGATGCTGCTGTGGACGGTGGAGAAAAACCTCCCCGAGGAGCAAAAGGCCATCGCGGAGCGCAAAAAGTGAGGGGGCGCGGCGTGAAAACAAAGCAGGCGCTCAACCCCTATCTCCCCAGCTGGGAGTATATCCCGGACGGCGAGCCCCATGTGTTTGAAAACCGGGTCTACGTCTACGGTTCCCACGACAGGTTCAACGCGCCCATCTTCTGCGTCAACGACTACGTGTGCTGGTCCGCCCCGGTGGACGACCTGTCCGACTGGCGGTATGAGGGCGTGATCTACCGCAAGAACCAGGATCCGAAAAATAAGCTGGGCCTGCGGCTGCTGTTCGCCCCTGACGTGTGCCGGGGGGCGGACGGGCGGTATTATCTCTACTACGCCTTCGATTTTATGGGGATCATGGGGGTGGCCGTCTGCGACACTCCGGCGGGGCATTATCAATTCCTGGGCCATGTCCGCTACCCAGACGGCACGGTATGGGGCCGGAAAAAAGGCGACCAGTTCCCCTTCGACCCCGGCGTGCTGGCGGACGACGACGGGCGGATCTGGCTGTACTCCGGGTTTTACACCCCCACCCCCGCCGCCGTCACCGGCTTCAAAAAGCTGAAAAACGACGGTGGCACGGTGGTGGAGCTGGAGCGGGATATGCTCACCATCAAGGGGGAGCCCCAGGTGATTTTTCCCAAGGAGGGCCCCGGCTCCTTCCCCAACCACGAGTTTTTCGAGGCCAGCTCCATCCGCAAGGACGGGGACAAGTACATCTTCGTCTACTCCTCCCGGCACAACCACGAGCTGTGCTATGCTGTCAGCGATCGGCCCGACGGCGGTTTCTCTTTCGGCGGCACACTGGTGAGCCAGGGTGACCTGTTCCTGGACGGCAACGAGGACGAGCGAAAGGGCCTGAACTACCTGGGCAATACCCACGGCGGGCTGCTGAACATCGGGGAGGACTGGTATATCTTCTACCACCGGCAGACCAACCGCCACTCCTATTCCCGTCAGGCCTGCGCGGAAAAGCTGGTTCGCAGCCCCGACGGCTCCTTCCGGCAGGCGGAGGTGACCTCCTGCGGGCTGAACGGCGGGCCGCTGCGAGGCATTGGGCGCTACCCGGCCTATATTGCCTGCAACCTGTGGAGCAGGGACGGGGTGGGGCGGTACGACTGCCCCACCCCCCGGAGGGCATTTGCCACCCACCCCTTTTTCACCCAGACCGAAAAAGACCGGGAGGGGGATGGCGGCCAGTACATCGCCAATATGCGGGACGGCGCTGTGGCAGGCTTCAAGTATTTTGACATCCGGGAGATCAAAACTGTATCGGTGGAATTGAGCGGCGCGGCGGAAGGGGAATTCCTGCTTTCCGGCAGGCCGGACTTTCAAACGGTATCAGCGCGTATCCAGCTAAAGCTGACCGGCGGACGGGCGGAGTTCCGCGCTCCCTGCGCCATGGCTGACGGGGAGCGGGCGCTGTATTTCAAATTCTGTGGAGTGGGATGTGTTGACTTCCACTTCTTTTCCTTGAAGGGAGCAAAAGATGAAAGCAAATCAATTTAATGACCACTGGCAGGTAAAGCACTTGGGGGAGCGGGCGCCTGGCGTTCCCATCAGTCTCCCTCACGACGCCATGCTGTCTGAGCCCCGGACGGAGTTGTCCGCCGGCGGCGTCAACACCGGCTGGTATGAGGGACGGGACTATCTCTACACCAAGGCTTTTACGCCGGACAGAGCGCTGACGGATCAATGCGCTGTGTTGGAGTTTGAGGGCGTGTACCACAACGCCGAGGTGTGGCTCAACGGGGAGAAGCTGGCCTTCCGGCCCTACGGCTACACCAACTTTTATGTGGAGCTGACGGGGAAGCTGCGGGTGGAGGCGGAAAATACCTTGGAGGTCATCGCCCGCAACGCCGACCAGCCCAATTCCCGCTGGTACTCCGGCGCGGGCATTTACCGGCCTGTTGTCTTGTGGACGGCGGATCGGGAGCACATCAAGCTCAACGGGGTGAAGATCCGCACGCTATCCCTGGATCCGGCCCAGATCGAGGTGCGGGTGGAGACGGAGGGTGCGGGGCCGGTGTCCGTGGCCGTCCTGGACAACGGACGGGAGCTGGCCGCCGCCTCCGGGGAGACCAAGGGGCAGGTTACATTTACCATGACCCTGGAAGGGGCTAAGCCCTGGAGCTTGGACAATCCTCAGCTCTATGCGTGCCGGGTAAGGTTTGGGACGGATGAGGTGGTGGAAACCTTCGGTCTGCGCACCCTGGAGTGGGGCCGCCGCGGTCTGCTGCTCAACGGGGAGCGGGTCATTGTCCAGGGGTCCTGCATCCACCACGACAACGGTGTGCTGGGAGCCTGCTGCTACGAGGACGCGGAGTGGCGCAAGATCCGCATTTTGAAGGAAAACGGCTACAACGCCATCCGCTCTGCCCACAACCCCTGTTCCAAGTTTCTGCTGGATGCCTGTGACCACCTGGGTGTGCTGGTGATGGACGAGTACATCGACCATTGGTACATCCATAAGACGGAACATGATTATGTGGATTACTTCATGGAGTGGTGGAAGCAGGATTTGAAGGACATGGTGGACAAGGACTACAACCACCCGTCGGTGATCCTCTATTCCACCGGCAACGAGGTATCCGAGACCGCCCAGAAAAAGGGCATCAAGCTCACCGCCGACTTGACCAATTATCTTCACCAGCTGGACGATACCAGGCCCGTCACCTGCGGCGTGAACATCTTTTTCAATTTCCTGTCCTCTGTCGGCTTTGGCGTCTACAGCGACGAGAAGGCAAAAAAAGAGGCCGAAAAGGCGGAAAAGCTGAAAGCCGCCGGGGCGGCGCCCAAGAAAAAGAAGGCGGTGGGCAGCGAGTTTTTCAACAACATGGCGGGGCTGTTTGGGGACAACTTCATGAAGCTGGGGGCCACCCTCCCCCCCTGTGACTGGCGAACCCGGGACGCCTTCGCCAATATGGACGTGGCGGGATACAACTATGGCATCTTCCGCTATGAGGGCGACCTGAAAAAGTACCCGAACCGGCTGATCCTGGGCAGCGAGACCTTCTGTTCCGATGCCTACCGGTTCCGGGAACTGGCAAAAAAAGAGCCCCGCATCGTGGGCGACTTTGTGTGGGCAGGTATGGACTACCTGGGCGAGGTGGGCATCGGCTCCTGGGAGTACCAGGACTACGCGCCGGACTTTGGCCACGGCGTGGGCTGGGTGTCCGCAGGCTCGGGTCGGATCGACCTGACGGGCCTGCCCTTGGGTGAGGCGCTGTACACCCGGGTGGCCCTGGAGCGGGACAAGGGCCCATACATCGCCGTGTGCCCGGTGAACCACACCGATGACAAGCACTCCCCCTCCGCCTGGAAAATGTCCAACGCCATCCCCTCCTGGAGCTGGCGGGGCTGCGCGGGCAAGCGCGCCAACGTGGAGGTCTACGCCCGTGCCCACAGCGTGGAGCTGCTGGTGAACGGCAAACGCGTGGGCAAAAAGGAGCTGAAAAATGACTGTATGGCCAAATTCCGCTGCATCTATGAGGACGGCACGGTGGAAGCGGTAAGCTATGACAGCCATGGGCACGAGTTGGGGCGCTGCTCCCTGCGCACCGCATCTCCGGAAACACAGCTGCGGGCCGTACCCGAGGAGGGCGACGTGGAGCCGGGCCGCCTGTGCCATATCAGACTGCAATACACCGACGAAAGCGGTGTCGTCAAGCCGCTGGAGCGGGGTATCCTCAGCGTGAAGGTGACAGGCGGCAGGCTGCTGGGCCTGGGCAGCGCGTGCCCTTACAATGAGACCGGCTACATCACAGACCGTACCGACACCTATTACGGTGAGGCTCTGGCTGTCGTACAAGCGGGAGAAGGTGCGGAACTCACCCTGGCTGTTACAGACGGCAGATACGCAGGGAGTGTTACCATCCCTGTGATCCGCTGAAGGAGGATGACAATATGCTCTATATTGGCATTGATCTTGGCACCTCCGCCTGCAAGCTGCTGCTGGTGGACGGGAGCGGCGCGGTGCTCAGCGAGGTCACAAAGGAATACCCCCTGTCCTTCCCCCACCCCGGCTGGTCGGAGCAGAACCCGGACGACTGGTGGCGGGCGGTGACCGAGGGCATACCCGAGCTGCTGCGCGGCTTCGATGCCACCCAAGTCGCTGGCATTGGCGCTGGCGGCCAGATGCACGGTCTGGTGGCGTTGGATGAGAACAATGAGGTCATCCGCCCCGCCATCCTGTGGAATGACGGGCGGACGGCCAAAGAGGTGGACTATCTCAACAACGAGATTGGCAAGGGCAAGCTGAGCCGTTATACCGCCAACATCGCCTTCGCGGGCTTCACCGCGCCAAAACTGCTGTGGATGCGGGAGAACGAGCGGTCAAACTTCGCCAAGATTCGCAAGATCATGCTTCCAAAGGACTACATCAATTACAAGCTGACAGGTATCCACTGCACCGATTATTCCGACGCCTCGGGTATGCTCCTGCTGGACGTGGAGGACAAACGGTGGAGTTGGGAAATATGTCAAATTTGCGGCGTCACCGAGGAACAGCTCCCCAAGCTGTACGAGAGCTGGGAGACGGTGGGAACCCTGAAAGCCGATGTGGCGAAAGAACTGGGGTTACCCGAGAGAGTCAAGGTCTGCGCCGGGGCGGGGGACAACGCCGCCGCCGCTGTTGGAACGGGCGTCGTGGGCGCGGGCGGGTGCAATATTTCGCTGGGCACGTCCGGCACCATCTTCATCAGCTCGGACAAGTTTGGGGTTGACCCAAACAACGCCCTCCATGCCTTCGCCCACGCGGACGGCGGCTGGCACCTGATGGGCTGTATGCTGTCCGCTGCCTCCTGCAACAAGTGGTGGTGCGGGGACATTTTGGGTATCAGCGATTACCAAACCGAGCAAAAGCCCATCGGCAAGGATAAGTTGGGCCGAAACCGGGTGTTCTTCCTGCCCTACCTCATGGGCGAGCGCTCCCCCATCAACGATACCAATGCCCGGGGCACGTTCATCGGCATGAGCATGGACACCACCAGGGCGGACATGACCCAGGCCGTGCTGGAGGGCGTGGCCTTCGCCCTGCGGGACTCCCTGGAGGTGGCCAAGTCCCTGGGGATTGAGCTGAAGAGCACGAAGATCTGCGGCGGCGGCGCGAAGAGCCCCCTGTGGAAGAAAATCGTGGCCAATGTGCTGAACCTGAGGGTGGAAGTGCCGGAGAGCGAGGAGGGCCCCTCCATGGGCGGCGCCATGCTGGCGGCGGTGGCCTACGGGGAGTATGCCAGTGTAGAGGAAATCGCCGCCAAGGTGGTGAAAGTGGTGGAGACCGTGGAACCGGAGGCGGAATTGGTGGCGAAATACGAGGAGCGGTATCAGCAGTTCAAGCGAATCTACCCGGCCTGTAAGCCCCTGTTCCGGTAGGCGAATATAAGGAGTAAGAGCCGGGGGAAACTGACTTCAGAGAGTCAGGGAGGCGGAAGCACGGGACGGCAGCAGACAGGAAAGGAGCGGAAGGGATGGCGAAAGCGTTCAATGTGACAGGGGCATGTATTCCGGAAGAACACTATATGGTCAGGCTCGACGAGAGGCTGCGGGAAATCAGGGAGCTGGTGGACGCAGGGAAGTATTTTTCTGTCAACAGGGCAAGACAATATGGGAAGACCACTGTCCTGATGGCCCTAGAGCGCTATCTGCAGAACGTGTATCGCGTGGTCCTGCTTGATTTCCAGACCTTTGACGCGGAAAAATTCCGCAGTGGCAGCGCCTTTGCAGCGGCTTTCGCAAAGTCCTTTCTGCGCGCTCTGAGGAGGGATAAGGAAGAAGGGAGCCAGGCGTTCCAGGCAGCCTTGTCCTGGCTGCAGGAATGCGCCCAGGGAGGAAGGGGCGAGTTCGCATTGATGGAGCTGTTCGAGGAGCTGAGCGATATCTGCGCTGCCGCTGACCGGCCCATAGTGCTGATGATTGACGAGGTGGACAGCGTGGCGGACAACCAGGTGTTCATGGATTTCCTTGCACAGCTGCGGGCGTACTATATCCGGCGTTCGCTGCAGCCCACTTTCCGCTCGGTGATTTTGGCCGGGGTGTGCGATGTAAAGAATCTGAGGAGGAAGCTTCGGCCCGAGGAGGAGCATAAGGTAAATAGTCCCTGGAATATAGCAACGGATTTCAAGATTGACATGAGCT
>Ga0137306_100160_pt1 | contig 110999 bp, 96 predicted proteins | sample Inofroosms_March_FD_97187 | JGI IMG/M metagenome (GOLD analysis project Ga0137306, IMG submission 97187) | Mouse cecal microbial communities from Vienna, Austria - N-Acetylneuraminic and N-Acetylglucosamine D2O microcosms_March | ecosystem: Host-associated > Mammals > Digestive system > Large... | reverse complement strand
ACGTCGAGGCTTCTGCGCTGTATGATAAGCTGTTATTTTATTACGTAATCCTCGGTTCAGTCCTTGGCATAGAGGAAAGCTATTCTTTACAGGTTGACGAAAAGATTGCTCATATTTAAAAGCATGATAATGAGGATTACTAAATTCGCCCCAACATTTTTGTCGTATAGTTACCTTAGATATGATTGATGCACAAAGATATGGAGTAGCTGCATCAATGTCCTCAACAAATGTTGAAAAGTGAGTCGTGGCTCAGCGATTTTTCCGTAAGCGGCTGAGATGTGTCGGAGTGATGTTCAGGAAAGAGGCTATGTCTTTGAGCGGAAAAAGTAAAAATAGTTCAGGGTGCTGCGAAATCAGGATGTTATATCGTTCCTTGGGCGTTTTGGTGTGTAAGTCGATATATCGGTCATAAGCAGTGGAAAACACGGCTTCGGTGCTTATGGTCACGATCTCCCTGAAGTCGGGGTCGTTTTTAAGCCGTTCGCTTAGGGCGGCAGTCGAAAGGCAATAAATATCGCATGGCGTTTCGGCAACGATGGAAATCCTCGCTTTTTGGCCACGTAGTGAAAAAGGATAATCGGCTACAAATTCATCGGCAAATTCAAGCCCGACCACATGCTCCGAACCATCTTCGCTGAAAGCCACATATTTCAGCGTGCCGGTTTTGATTAAGCCGATATACCGGCCAACGGTGCCGACAGAAACAAAGTTCTCGCCTTTGTCATAGTGGCGCAGCGTGCCTTCTTGCAGGCATAAGTCCCGCCAGTAGCTAATCGGCGGGCTCTCCATGTATGTGTTGAATTTGTTGCGCGCGTCCATAGTCGGCTATTCCCGCAGCTTTGAGTCGATTATGATGGTCACAGGACCGTCATTGACCAAGGCCACAGCCATATCGGCGCCAAATACTCCGCGCGCTACAGGGCAGTCTGTAATCGACTCAACCTCGCTGCAGTACGCTTCGTAGAGAGGCACGGCCAAATCGTGTCCGGCAGCCCGTATGTAGCTCGGGCGGTTGCCTTTCTTGGTCGATGCCGTCAGTGTAAACTGGCTCACGGCAAGTATGTTACCTCCAATGTCGGTGACAGAGCGGTTCATTACCCCTTTTTCGTCGTTGAATATGCGCAGAGAGGCTGTTTTGGCTGCAAGCCATTTCATATCGTCGGCAGTGTCGCCATGCTCAACGCCTACGAGTACGAGCAGACCGCGGCCGATTTCGGATACTTTTTTGCCGTCGATTGTCACTGAGGCTTCTGTGACGCGTTGTATTACCAATCTCATTGCTGTCGGGGTGTGTTTGCGGTTAGAGCCTTATTGTGTCGGCCTCGACGGCCGTTCCCATAAAAGCCGAGGCGAGATGGTTGAATTTGTCGGCCGTTTCCGTGGTGAGGTACGTCGCAGTGCCTCCGCGGCTTATGCGCTCGTTGATTTCGGGATGACGCTCAAGATAGTCGAGCAGAGATGCTGCCACTATCTCGCCCTGCGACAGTATTTCGACTCCGGCGGGTACGTACTGCCGTATCTTGGGAAGTAGGATGGGGTAGTGGGTGCATCCGAGTATGAGAGTGTCTATGTCGGGATTTTTGCCGAACAGGGCGTCGATGTCCTTTTTTACAAAATAATCCGCCCCGGGGTCGTCTGCCTCGAGGTTTTCGACAAGTGGCACCCACATAGGGCATGCGTGGGTATATACCCGGGTTCCCGGCGAGTGTTTGTCGATTTCGATTTCATATGAGCCGGACGCAACGGTGCCCGGAGTGGCGAAAAGGCCGACGGCTCCGCTGTGTGTGCGGGAGCCGACGGCCTCTACGGTAGGTCGGATTACGCCGAGTACCCGGCGGGTGGGGTCGATAAGGGGCAGGTCGCGCTGCTGTATGCTGCGCAGAGCCTTTGCCGAGGCTGTGTTGCAGGCAAGGATTACGAGGTGGCAGCCTTGCTCGAAAAGTTTCTGCACAGCCTGAAGTGTGAACTCGTAGACCAAGCGGAACGAGCGTGTGCCATACGGAGCGCGGGCGTTATCTCCCAGATATAGATAGTCTGCGTCGGGAAGCGCGCGGCGTAGCTCTTTGAGAATGGTCAGTCCTCCGAAGCCGGAGTCGAATACACCTATCGGACCCAAACTTGCTTGCAAAGTGTCAGATTTTAGCCTTGATTGCGGCTGTTTCTTCTTCGTAGCCGGGCTTTTCGAGGAGTGCGAACATATTGCGTTTGTATGCTTCCACGCCGGGCTGGTTGAAGGGGTTTACATCGAGTATGTAGCCGCTGATGCCGCAGGCTGCCTCAAAGAAGTAAATGAGCTGTCCGAGGGATTGCTCCGTTATGGCAGGCATCACTACCTGCAAATTGGGTACGCCGCCGTCGATATGGGCGATGCGTGTGCCGAGTTCGGCCATTTTGTTTACTTCGTCGACGCGCTTTCCGGCTATGTAGTTAAGGCCGTCGAGGTTCGATTCTTCAAAGGGTATGCGAAGTTCGTTGTCGGCTTTTGCCACAGAGATTACTGTTTCAAAAATTATGCGCTCGCCTTCCTGAATCCACTGTCCCATAGAGTGGAGGTCTGTGGTGTTGTCGACAGCGGCAGGGTATATTCCTTTGTGGTCTTTGCCCTCGCTTTCGCCGTAAAGCTGCTTCCACCATTCGCCGAAGAAATGGAGCTTGGGGTTGTAGTTTACCAGAATCTCTATCTTCTTTCCGGAGCGGTAGAGGGCGTTGCGGTATATGGCATATGTCATTGCGGAAGAGTCGCTGCCCGAAAGGGTGGCTTTTTCCATCTGTCGCGCACCTTCCACAAGAGCCTTGATGTCGAATCCGGCCACGGCGATGGGCAGCAGGCCTACCGGGGTGAGGACGGAGAATCGGCCGCCAACGTTGTCGGCTATCACATATGTCTTATAGCCCTCGGTGTTGGCGAGTGTGCGCAGGGCGCCGCGGTGTTCGTCGGTCACGGCCACGATGCGCTTGTTGGCTTCTTCGCGACCCATCTGGGCTTCGAGCTGTTCGCGGAGCACGCGGAATGCTATTGCAGGTTCGGTGGTGGTACCCGATTTGGATATCACGATTATGCCGAATTTCTTGTCGCGGAGGTATTCTTTAAGCTCGTAGAGGTAGTCTTCGCCTATGTTCTGTCCGGCGAAAAGCACTTTGGGGGTGTTGGAGGGGATATATGATGCAAACGAGTTTGAGAGAGCCTCGATTACGGCCTTTGCTCCGAGATAGCTGCCGCCTATGCCGATGGCCACAACCACGTCGCAAAGCTCGCACAGGCGTGATGCGGTGGCATTGATGTCGTCAAGGAGCTCGTCGCTTGTTTCGGTAGGTAGTTTTACCCAGCCGAGAAAGTCGTTGCCGAGCCCGGTGCCGTCGGTAAGTTTTGCAAGGGCGGCCTTGCCGTCTGGAACAAGGGCTTCGATACCCGAAGCGCTCACAAAGGCGGACGCGCCGCCTACGTTTACTTGAATCTTTTCCATGAGGATAAAATATGTTTTGATATTGAATTGCAAAGTTAGCCAAAAGCAGGCTTTCGCGCAAATTTTTCATATCGCGTTTTAGCTCATTTAACACGCGGCCCGTTTTTGAGTTTTGTTAAGAATTTTTGGCTTTTTATATGTTTTAAAACATAAATTGTTGCACGCCTCGGATAGTGGTTGTATATTTGGGGGGAGGAGGGGGCGCAAAGCCCCGGGAGAGTTATGGGTCTGAAGTGCTGTTGCGTCGTTTTGCGGCGGGGGCTGCGTGCCTCCGGGGCTGGGCGCGCTCTGGCGGCGGCGACCGTGGCGGCTGCGGCGGCTTGGTGCCCGGCGGGGCTGCCATGGGGCGGCCCGACGAGCACTACGAGCCGTGCTATTCCTTCCCGCCGGTTGAGACTTATCTCACGGCTTACGAGTGCGTGGCCAACAACATGCGGCATCCGCACGACACGGGCCGGAGGCTTGACTGCCAGCACGACATTGTGACGCTGGCGCTGCCGTGTCGGACCCTCACCCGGGTGCTGGACGCGACAAAGAGCCCGTACGAGTTTGTTGGCACGGGCGACGGGGAGTACTCGGTGGCGGCAGACGCGCGCCTTGACAGCATCACGGTGACGGGGCCGGACGGGACGCGCTATGTGTTCGGGGCGCCGTACGAGTATGCCTGCGACGGGAGCATAGATCCTTATGAGAACCGCACGGGGTGGGCGCTGCGCCGCATCGACCTTGCCTCGGGGCGCTGCATAAGCTTCAGGTGGGATCTGACGGGGAACAACTCGTTCACGATGACTTACATAGGCGGGGCTTCGTATATCGACAACCGCGACCCTTACCAGTTCTGGGGCAACAATTTCGATCCGGATTTCGAGAACACGGACATTGCCGACGGCGTGCTGAGCCGCGTCAATCCCGACGGTGTGTCGCTGTTGCTCAGGGGCATAGATTTCCCGGGGGGCAGCGTCGAGTTCGGGCTCGGCGGTCCGCAGAGGTGTTTTTACACTGATATCAGGGTGCTGTCGGGGACGTCGGTGGTCCGCTCGGTGTCGCTGTCGTACAGGGAAACGGGCTACTGCCGCGCGGTGCTGACGGGCATTGACACGGGCGAGGGCGCCCCTTACGCGTTCGACTACCACCCCGGGGGCGTGCACAACCCTCAGGCGCAGGACTGGTGGGGCTTTTACAACGGCAGGGACAACCAGTCGCTCGAGCCGCGGCTGTCGTTCCGCACATTGCTGCCGCATGCCGCTGACAACCGCCACCGCTACCACTCGCCCCTCGGCGATGCCGACCGCTCGGTCGACGAGCAGGCGATGCATGCCGACATGCTCCGCGCGGTGACCTACCCGACGGGCGCCACGGCGGCGTTCGAGTACGAGGCGCACCGTTTCGCGCCTGTCCGGACGGAGAACGACTCCAACATACGCCACGATTACGACCCGCTGCTGTCGTTCGGCGGGGGGCTGCGTGTGCGAAGCATAACGATGTCGGAGGGTCCCGGCGACGCGTCGCCGCAGGTTGTGCGCTACTCGTACCCCCCGGCGACGGTGCGCGCCGTGCCGTCGGCCTCGACCTTCGTCAACGTGCAGGACGCGGCGATGCCGCTGGGCAACTGGGTGAGCATTACGGACAAGTACTACTGCCCCGTGCGGCTTGTGAGCATACTGCCGGTGTCGGACTACATGCGGTACGACATCGGGGAGGTGCCGCTGTGGTACGAGCGGGTCACCGAGACGCACTCAGAGGGCAAGACGGAGTACCGATTTGCAGACATAAACCCGCGTCACAACCTGATAATAAACGATTTCGGGCGCCGCGCCATCGGCTCCCTGAACAGGGTGTTCAGCAACGGGCCGCAGCTTGTCGAGACCACGGTGTACCGCAGCGCGGGGTCGGGCTACGAGAAGGTGTCGCGGACGGCCAACCGTTACGGCCTCACGCCGGCGGTGTCGCTGATGTCGTTCCACGTGCTGCGCGACATGATACAGATGGGCACGGGGTCGGCCGCGTCGCCCGACCTCGACGGGGGCCGTTATTTCGACGGCGGGCATCACGGCTATATCGATCTGGGGTATGACTATCACGGTGAGCGGTTTCCCTACTCGGTGGTCATGTACGGCATCGTCGGGCAGGCCGAGCGGCTCGTGCGGACCGAGACGACGGTCTACCACGACGGTGACAGCATGACGACGGTGCAGTCCACGGCCTACCGGGGCGGCACGGGGCTTCCGGAGAGGATCACGACGGCGTGCGGCGACCGCTCGCGCACGGTCGAGGTGGCGTACCCCGAGGCGTCGCGCGGCGGGGTCGAGGCGGCGATGGTTTCGTCCGGCGCTGTCGGGGTGCCCCTGCGCGGGGTCACCACCCGCGGCTCCGCCGTCACCACGACCGAGGCTGAGTACGAGCATCTGTCGGGACGCCTGTTCCGCACGGCGCGCACGCGGCGGTGGCACACGGGGATGGCCGACACTCTTGTGTCGCCCCGTTATTTCTACAACGATCTTGGCCAGCTTGCGGGCCTCACCGACGGCGACGGCGTGCCGACGGCCTTCCTGTGGGGCTACGGGTCGACGCTGCCCGTGTGGCAGATACGCGGCAGCACCTACGCCGAGGCCGTCCGGCGCCACGGGCAGGCAGCCTCGCGGGGCGCCGCAGAGGGACTGGCGCTGGAGTCGTCGGCGTCGGGGCTGTGCACCCGGGCGCTGTACCGTCCCCTGGTGGGCGTGGCGTCGCTCACCTCGGAGTGGGGGAGCACCGAGGCCTACGCCTACGACGAGGCCGGGCGCCTGTCGTCGTCGGCCACGCCTCTGGGCACCTCGGCCACGTACTCCTACCGCGTGAGCCACGACGGCTCCAACCATGCCCGCTCCGAGCGGTGGCTGACGGCGGCGGGGCGAAAGCACACCGTCACCGACCATTACGACGGGCGCGGGCGCCCGGTGGAGCGGCGCGACCACCAGGGGGGCGCCACGTCGCCGTCGGGGCTGCCGTCGTCGGGTTCCGCGAGCGTGTTCACGGAGTACGACGCCATGGGGCGCGTGGCGCGGGTGTCGCGCCCGGCGCCGTCGCGTCCCGCCGCAGCCTCCGACTGGACCGACTACGGCTACGAGGCGTCGCCCCGCGGCCTGCGCACCTCCGAGCTCAAGGCCGGTGCGGCGTGGAAGGAGTCGGGGCGCCGCGCCACCGTCACTCGCGGCGTCAACAAGGCCTCGGGGGCGTGGTCCTGCCCCCGGCTCGAGGCCGACGCCTCGGGCGCCATAAGCCACGGCGGCGCCCTGCCTGCGGGCATGGCGTCGGTGACGCTCTCGGTCGACGAAGACGGCCGCGAGGTGTACGAGTTCGCCGACTGGGAGGGGCGCCCGCTGCTGCGGCGCGAGGGCTCCGCCGGCGACTATCTGGACACCCGCTATGTCTACGACCCCTGGGGGCGCCTGCGGTGGATACTGCCGCCGGTGATCGCTGACGGCGACTATGACGCCGGGGCGCAGGCCCTTGCCGACCACGCCTTCGAGTACCGCCACGACGGCGCCGACCGCGTGGTGTACGCCCGCGTGCCCGGCGGCGCCGCCTCCGAGTACGCCTACAGCCCCGGCGGCCGCCTCGCGGCGGAGCGCCTGCCGGCGATGGGCGACGGGCAGTGGCTGCTGCACTACCACGACGGGCTGGGGCGTGCCGCCGTGCGCGGCACTGCAGAGATGACCGGGGCCTCGCTGGAGGCGCACCTCGCCTGCTGCCGCGCCGACTTCTCGCCCGGTGCCAACGACTGGCACTATTCGGGCAGCTACCCGCCCGGTTTCGGCATCAAGTCCGCGTGGTACTACGACGGCCACGGCTTCGCCACGGGCGTCGACGGCCTCGCCTTCGTGCCTCAGGCCGGCTACGCGCTGTCGCGCCTCGGCTCGCCGTGGGGCCTGCCCACCGGCAGCCTCGACTGCGGCGACGACGGCATCCCGCGCCTCGAGGCCCGCTACCACGACGCCCTCGGGCGCGAGGTGCAGCGGCGGCGCCAGACGGCGGCCGGGCTCGCCGTCACCGACACCCGCCATGCCTACCACGGCGCGCCCGAGGCCGTGCGCACCTCCGTCGGCGGCGCCGTGCGCGAGATCGTCACGGAGTACGACGGCGCCGCGCGCCCCGTGCGGCAGACCGTCGTCCACGGCGGCGACACCGCCGTCACCACCACCGCCTACGACTCCGCCGGGCTGGTGGCCTCGCAGAAGATGGGCGCCCGGGTTACCCGCGAGTACGCCTACGACGAGCACGGCTGGCCCGCGGTCATCACCACCAGCCTCGGCCGCACCATCGACTTCAGGCCGAGGCCGCCCGCCCTCGACCCCGACAGCCTCCTCCTTCCCGTGCCCAACAGCTACTACGGCGCCATCGAGCTGCCCCCGGGCGGGCTGACCGTCGTCGATTTTGCCGACCGCTATGTCGAAACCCTCCGCTACGCCGACGGCGCCAGCCCGCGCTACACCGGCGAGGTGTCGTCGCGCGAGCTCACCAACGGCGCCCGCTACGACTACCGCTACGACGCCCACGACCGCCTCGTGGCCGCCGACTACACCCCCGGCCCCGGCGCGCCCCCCGGCGAGGACTTCTCCGCCGCCTACGAATACGACGCCATAGGCCGCCCCACCCGCATCCGCCGCTGGGGCGTCACCCGCCTCGACGGCACCGCCGAGAAGTTCGGGCCGCTCGACAACATAAGGCATTACTATGACGGCGCCCGCCTGTCGTCGGTAAGGGCTGCCAACTGGCCGGCCCCCTTCTACGGGCAGACAGGGTACGGCGCCGCGCAGTACGTCAATGACTATGAATACAACAGCGCCGGACTGCTCGTCGGCGACGCCAACCGCGGCATCACCTCCGTGAGGTACAACCATCTCGGACTGCCCGTGTCGACCCAGGTGACCGACCCCGCCGTCAGCGGCCGCACCTACAGCATATCGAACACCTACAGCTCCGACGGCACCCTTGTCGCCACGAGCCGCTCGCAGCACGGCGCCCTGATGCTGATAGAGAAATCGATCTACGTGGACGGCTTCACCATAGGCGAACGTTCGCTGGCGGGCCGCACCGTCGACCGTGTCGACTTCCCCGGGGGCTACTTCGACAAGGGCGGCGTTCACTGGCTGCTGCGCGACGGCCTCGGCTCGGTCGGCATGACCGTCGACGACTCCGGGCAGGTGGAGCAGCACGTTCAGTACTACCCCTACGGCGAGCCCCACCGCGAGCCGCAGGGGCAGCCCTACCTCTACGGCGGCAAGGAGCGCCGCCGCTTCGGAGGCCTCAACGACTACGACTTCCACGCCCGCTTCCTCAACCCCGCCGCCGCCCTCTGGCACGCCCCCGACCCCCGCGCCTCCCGCTACCCGTGGCTGTCGCCCTATGCCTTCTGCGCCTCCAACCCCGTCCGCTACTCCGACCCCACCGGCAATATCATCACCACAATGATTGACGGCAAGCTTTACACCTACGAGTGTGGGCGGCAGGGCTGGAACTTCTATTACGACGGCGAAAAATATGATGGCGACAACCAATACGTTGCCGAACTACTCCGAAGTCTCCGAACTCTCCAGTGCAAGGCTGTCGGCAACGCCCTTGTGCGTTCCCTCGTCGAGGATATCGAGGTAATCACAATCCGCGCCCCCCAAGACGGCGAATCCAATATGTACGATCATAGCTCAAGAACCATTGTTTGGGACTCAAACAAGAAATCTTGGGGAAATTATACTTTTGATGGAGGAAAGTGGACTTTACAAAAACCGGCATTTTTGTCTTTGGCACACGAAATGTTCCATACTGAGTCTTTTTTAAGCGGTTACACCCCAAAAATCTGGGGCTATATAGGCGGAGAGCCTTATTTTACAGACGATATATGGGCTATAACAGGAGAAAATCTTATTATGCATGAGCAGGGTCTTCACGGGGGAGAATACGGATTAGGCTATAGAATTGGCTATGGTATCATAGGATCAGTTAGTGATGATTTTCCCTATGGGACAAAAGAACCTATGTACTTCGAATACGAACAATGCAAGGAGTATTTTGATAATAATACGGATGTTGTCCGTCGGATAAATACTAATGCAAGCATGCGGAAATTTCAAAGGCAATATGGTATAAAACAGAATTAAGATGAGAACGTTTGTTATCTTTGTTATTATAGTGTTTATTAGCATATGCTCTGTCGGAATGTATAGGCCGGGGGATGTGGATGAGAATAGTCTTCTTTGCCCTCGGCTGTCGGTGATAGAGATTGGGAAGAAGGAATATGCAGGAATCAAGGCCGGCTCACTTGATTCATTGTTGTTCTCGTTGCTTGAGGAGCATCTTCCATTGCATGAGGATATGGTTCCAAAGATTGGACTTTTTCAACGACTGCCACATTCCGATAATGACACCATAGGAGCTGTTTACATTTATAATTTTGGAGATTCTGATTTTCACTATCGTCTGTTTTCAATAGAAACGGGATGGGAATTTGTCCACGGAGCCCAACCTGATACAACATTTGGTTATCGGGCTGATTTGTTGACAGAATTTTGCAGAGGAACGTATAGCTCGAAGAGGTGTGATGCGATTGCAGACTCTTTTCGAAAAAGCAAGGGCGTGGTTTCATCTTATTTACGAGAAGGCTTCGTCTTTAAGGTGATTCTGTTATCGGGATATATACAGAGTGTCGAAGGAATTTTGTTTATGCGCCTGCTTGGCCATCGGCGAATGTGGGAGGCGGCGTTTGCCGACAGCCTCGGCCCGTCGCAGATATCGCCTCCGCAGTTTGCCCCTCCCGCCGAGCCACTGCCCGTCCAGCCGCTCCCGAGGAAAAAGCGCTGAGATGTTCTGCAAAAAAATAAAGCGACTACGCCGGGGGCGTGCACTGGCTGCTTTTGGCACGCCTCCGACCGGGAGGATACTAATTTCGCCTTGTGCATTATGTATGTCAAATTCGGTGCGGTAGGCTATTATAATGGGAGGGCTTATCTGCGTCGTGAAATTTTCGACAAGGCAAAGTGTCTGCACATAGCTGAAAGTCAATATAAAAGTATTAACTCTGTGTATGGAGATAATTGTTCGTATTCATAACGAATCAGAATATAATGAAATATTGCAACAGGCTGTTGCAGTAATTGAAACCGCGAGAGGTAATGCCGCCCGTGCCATTGTCAGTACATCGAATGAAATGTATTGGCGAATAGGTCAACTGCTATATGAGCGGAAGCTCGACAGCAAACACGGAGACAATGTAGTCAAGCGGTTGTCCGCTGACCTCAAATCATCATATCCGAAAATGGGAATGTCAGTGCGCAACTTGTTTAACATGAAGAGGTTTTATGTAAGATTCCATAAAGCAAATCCAAAAGTGCAACAGCTTGTTGCACTTTTACCGTGGGGTCATATAAACTACCTCATGTCTAAGTTCGATGATAACGATGAAGCGATAGAATACTACGCCTGCAAGTATCAGGAAAAGGGCTGGAGTCGAGATTTGCTTATCAACGCTGTAAAGTTGGAGATGCACAAGCATCAGCCTGAAGCCAACGTGTCAAATAATTTCGCCGTCGCACTCCCAGAGGCTCAGGTCGCATACGCTAACGAGGTTTTCAAGGATTCTTATTGCATGGGATTTCTTGGCGTGACTGAGCCGCTTCTTGAACTGGAGCTTGAGCGGAGATTGGTTGAGAAGGTAAAGCAGTTTCTTCTTGAACTTGGTCAGGGATTTACATACATCGGCAATCAGCACGTCCTGTCCTATAACGGCAAGGATTACAAGGTAGATATGCTTTTCTTTCATCGCGGACTCAGGTCGCTCGTTGCCGTCGATTTGAAAATCTCCGAGTTCATGCCCGAATATGTCAGCAAGATGAACCTTTATCTCTCATTGCTTGACAGACTTGAACGTGGCAAAGATGAAAATCCATCAATTGGCATTATTCTATGCGCCGAAAAAGACAACGTGGAAGTAGAACTTGCACTTGAAGGATTTACCAAACCCATTGGCGTCGCCGAATACAAACTTATCGTTCCTCAAAAAGAGCTGAAACAACTAATCGCCTACGAAATAAAGACTTTCAACCAAGAAGTCGCCGACAGATCAGAATAACTCCTATCAGAAAGAATAAGTAAAAACTTTTTCTTTTTTGTCCACTCTCGTCTATATTGGTTTAGTTGTGTATATAATGTCCGAACTGAACTAGACTAATCTATATAGTCAAATCTGCAAGGTTGATTATATAGTCTAAAACGTTTGCTGTGTCGTTTTTATTTCCTATATTTGTGGAACGTTAAGTTTATAAATGGCTGGTTTATATTATGCTAAGTTTTCTGTTAAAAGTCATCTGCTACGTAGTGCTTGTCGCTTATGTGGGATGGTTCTTTTATGTTCTTTACAGGCTTGTTTTCAAGCCCGGCAAGAATGGTACTCTGCCTTGGCTCTAATTCTTATGGTCGCCGAGTAAGGGCGCTATAAGTTCCGCTCGGTTGCGGTTGTGCCACCGCTTTTGAATTTCGGGGTGATGTTGAGTTTTACCATTGCTTCGTACCATTTTTCGCGGTGTGCGGGAATCGACTCCATAAATGGTAGTATGTCGTCGTTGTACGCTCTGGCAGAGTAGAAACAGAGTACGGAGGCTTTTTTTCCTTGTATGGTAAGCTGTCGGTAATAATGTATGTCGACTTCGACGCAGTTGAGTTTGCCGTTGCTGCTGTCGCTTACTATGAACTCAAGCATGTATTCGCCGTCGTTTTCAGCAAGGACGTAGTTGGTGATTTTGTCGGTTTTCTTGCGTTCTTCAAGTTCCGCTATTTGTAAATCTTCAGAAATGCAAGTGCTTAGATCCTTTTTGGTTTATGAAACACCATCTTGTTTATTATGCTTGGTGAAAAAAGTTTTGTTAAATGATGAATAAAACTTATATTTGCGAAAGAATCAGGGCTCTGAGTACATATATACACAATTATATAACTACCATTTATATCCAACACCTTAAATCACAGCGATTATGAAAAAAAACATCGCGAGCGCAGCTGTTGCGCTTTCCCTGTTTCTTTCGGCCGGCCTTCCGGCGGTCGAGGCCAGCGCGCAGGCTACTGAGCCTCCCAAGCGCGAGTTGCGCTCCGTGTGGTTAACCACGTATCTGTGTATAGACTGGCCTTCGTCGGATTCGCGAGGCACGTCGGAGGCAAAGCAGGCCCAGATGAAGAAAGAGCTGCTTGCGTATCTCGACAATCACCAGAAACGCAACTTCAACGGAGTCTGCCTGCAGGTACGCTCTATGGCCGACGCGTTCTATAAGTCGTCGTATGAACCGTGGAGCCAGTATCTCACCAATACCCGCGGAGCAGAACCCGGCTGGGATCCGCTGGCTTTCGCCGTGGAAGAATGCCATAAGCGCGGCCTCGAATGCTGGGCATGGATTAATCCGTACCGTTTCAACCGTGGTAATGCGGCCAGAGATACCGAGTACGACAAAGAGTATATATCAAAGGGCTGGATTATAAGCCACAACGGCTATGCGGTGTTCAATCCCGGCCTTGAGGAGGTGCGGCAGCATAATCTTCGGGTTATACGGGAGATATACACCAATTATGCGGTGGACGGCATACTCTTCGACGACTATTTCTATCCGAACGACATTCCATACAAGTCGGACGACGCCATGACCGCCGAGGACTGGGAGGACTATCAGGAGCAGGTGCCCGGCGGCGCTCCCGGCAAAATTAATGACTGGCGGCGCGAGAATATAGCCAAATTCGTGCGTCAGCTCCGTGAGCAGGTCGACGCAGACAGGCCTGATATGCGGTTCGGCATCAGTCCTGCGGGCGTGGCCGGTAAATCAGCACCTCAATACGGGCTGTCGGCTCCTCCGATAAGTTCTTCCGACTGGCAGTACGAGAGCATATGCTCAGATCCGCTGAAGTGGCTCAGCGACGGTTCGATCGATTTTATATCGCCTCAGATTTACTGGTTTGCCACACCGGGGACGGGAGGTTACTCGTCTGCGGCCCCGTATACTCCGCTTGCAAAGTGGTGGAGTGATATTGCCAATCATTTCGGACGTCACTTCTACAGCAGTCAGGCGCCTTACAGGATGTGCGACGGCAACGGAAGTCCTGTATATAACAATGAGGCAAGCTGGGAAGACCTCAGCAAGCAGATTTCGCTTAACCGTGAGTATACTCTCGACAATGCTCCCGGTTCGATATTTTATAGCGCCAAATATATGGATGGCCCCGTGTGCTCGGGCTGGGGTGATTACTTGCTTGAGCATAGCTTCTCTACCAAGAGCCTTGTGCCAGTGACGTCGTGGAAGGAACACCCGGTATATGCCGCTCCTGCCAATCTTTCCATTGATAAAGGAGCTTTGTCGTGGGAGGCTACCATAGGGCGGCGTGGTAATGAGATTATACGCTATACCGTGTACGCGGTTCCTCTTGAGGTTGATCTTGCATCGGCAAGGAATGCCGACGGCGACGGCCTCGACAGCAAGTACCTGCTCGGTGTAAGCTATGATACCGGCTATACTCTTCCGGCCGACAAGGCTTCGGGATACTGGTATGGTGTGTGCGTTTACGATGGTTACGGCTATGAATCGGAGATAGCTGTTGCCAACTATCCCAACGGTCCTTCGGAGAAAGTAGTGCTCAAGGCTCCTGCCGACGGCGAGTCGTTGGACTGGGGCGTGGATTTCGCGTGGAGCGCGGTAGATGGAGCGGTATACACGCTTCAGATTTCCCCTGTTGAGGATTTTTCAAAAATAGATATAGAATGTCCCGAACTTACAGCGCCCGGAGTGAGCCTTGACCTTGGCAGCCTCGACTCCGGCAAGAGATATTTCTGGCGGGTATCGTCGCTTCAGCCGTCCAAACTGCCGGTATGGAGCGAGGCATATAGTTTTATATCTCCTGTTCGTGTGGCAGCTGCGGCTCCTGTGCTTGTGTCGCCGGCCGACAAGGCCGAGGTTGCCGACGAGTTCAGCCTGACATGGGAAGCGTCGGCCGACGATGTTGAAGGCTATACTGTCGAAATTGCGTCGGACGATTCATTTTCCGACATTCTGCGCACTATCAAGGTTGCAGAGAACACCACTACTGTAAGGCTTGTGTCCTCAGTGCTTGGGATAGGCACTTACTACTGGCGCGTAGTGGCCGAGGGCAGCCATTATCTCCCTGGTGTTTCGGCTGTGTACCAGTTCAGTGTCACACATCTTGATGTAGGCAATTTTGAACCTGGCTATATAGTGAAGACCGACGATGCCCTCTATGCCGACGCCGGTAAGTATAAATTTGAAAACGTATGGTACAGAACCGTAGGTAATTCCAACTTTTCGCCTGAGGGCAATGGCTCGAATAACCGAGGTATTGCCATAGCGGGCGATTATGTGTATATGAGCGGGCGTAAGGAGGCCTCATCGAAGAGCGATATCTATCTTAAGCAGTACTCTCTTGCGTCAGGCGAACACATACGCGACATCAATCTTTCGGCCGACGGCAAGGTGTCGTATCTGCCGTGTAACGATGTTTTTTCCGACGCCGGCGGCAATCTGCTTATCGCCAACCTTGTCCTTAATGTTACAACTACGCCTTTGGTGCTGCATCGGGTTGATCCTGAAACCGGCGAGCTTACCCGCGTAGCCGAGCTTTTGGGCGAAGGCCTTAGTGGCGGCCGTGTGGACCATTGCTGTGTGTATGGCAGCGTTGACGATCCGGTGTTCTATGTTTATGCCGCAATAGCGAGCAACAAGATTATTGCCCGCTGGACTGTTGCAGAAGGCAAAACCACCTTTGAGTATGTGACTGTCAATGAATTGTCGCCGTCGTCAAAGTCGAGTTTCGGTATCGCGCCGCGCACTTTGGCTTTAGGTCCCGGCGAGGTGATAGTAGATGGCGGAGATACAGCCCCGGCTGCTTACGATTTCAGCACGGGCAATATTGTGAACCGTCTGGACGACATATACGACCTTATGCCTGATGGATACAGAAGCAACGGCATAAAATATTTCACTCTTGGCGGAAAGCATCTGTATGTATATGCATCGAGCGACCACGAGTCGGCCGGATATACGTTTAATATCATATCGGGCAAGTCTGCGACGTTTGCCGATGCAGGGCTTCTCTGGAAATTCCCCGAGGGAGGTATGGGCAAGGTTAATTCCACTACCTGCTCGGCGCCCGTCGATGTTGCTACAGTTGATGCGGGCAGCGCCATGGTGGCTGTATATGTGCCGGGCAACGGTCTGGGCGTTTATAGAGTTACCGACGGCGCTGCGTCGGGTATATCCGACGTGTCGGTTGGCGGCAAGGACATCGTTTCGATAGGTCGTGACGGTGTTGTGGAATTTTCGTCCGAGGTCGGATGTGTGGAGGTATATTCGGTTTCTGGTATGCTGTTGGCGCGTTATGTGGCTGAAGACAGCTTCAGGCTGCCGGATACTCCGGGCGCTTACATTGTTCGCTTCGACGGCAATGTGCGTAAAATAATTCGCTGACGCGTCATTGTGTGGCGCCAGTCCGCGCGGGGCGTCATTTGGCGCCCCGCGTTTTTTGGATTTTGTAAGCTAACTTGTCGGCGGTTTGTTTATTTGAGAAATAATAGCTATCTTTGCAGCGCTTTTTAGCATCCCGTGTGATGGGAAATTAAGAAGCTGTCTTAATTTTGAGTAACACAAACATTTAAAAACTGCAATGAAAACATTCCAGCTCTCAGCTAAGCCCCGCACATCGCTCGGCAAGAAGGCCACCAAGGCTCTCCGCAGCGAAGGTCTTATCCCCGTTGTCCTTAACGGTGGCGCAATCGTTGATCTTCCTTACACAGGCACCCTCAACGAAGGCGAGAAAATCGTTACTATCGACAATGCCGGCACCAAAGGCCTCATCACTACCGACCTCGTAGTATCGCAGGAGGCTGTGCGCAAGCTCGTCTATACTCCCGAAATCTTCGCTATCGAGCTCGACGTAGAGGGTAAGACCCGTATGGCTGTCCTGAAGGATATCCAGTTCCACCCTGTTAAGGACACCATTCTCCACATCGACCTTCTCGAAGTGAAGGAAGACAAGCCCGTTGTAATCGAAGTGCCCGTTAAGCTCGAAGGCCACGCCGAAGGTGTTAAGGCCGGTGGTAAGCTCACACTGTCGATGAAGAAGCTCAAGGTGCGCGCTCCCTATACCGCCGTTCCCGAGCGTCTTGTTATCAATGTCGACAGCCTCGGCCTTGGCAAGTCCATGCAGGTAGGCGATATCCACTTCGACGGTCTTGAACTGGTGAATGCCAAGAACGCGGTTGTTTGCGCCGTTCAGCTCACCCGTGCCGCACGTGGTGCCGCTGCTGCCGCCGCTAAATAATTGTGAGGGCATAGATGAAGTACCTCATTGTTGGGCTCGGCAATATAGGCGACGAATATCGCCACACGCGCCACAACATTGGATTTATGATATTGGACGCCTTTGCCGAGGCGTCCAATATTTCTTTCTCCACAGGGCGCTATGGCGATGTGGGTCGTGGCCGTGTAAAGAACAAGCAGGTGGTCCTGCTTAAGCCTTCTACGTATATGAACCTGAGTGGCAACGCCGTGCGCTACTGGAAGGAACAGGAAGGAATCGACGTAGACCATATCCTTGTGCTTGTCGACGACATCGCGCTTCCCCTCGGGGCTATACGCGTCAAGGGAAGCGGTAGCGACGCCGGGCATAACGGTCTTAAGAATATTGCAGAAATGCTTCACACGCAGGCATATCCACGCCTGCGCTTCGGTATCGGCAACGATTTTCCGCGAGGCTGCCAGATTGACTATGTGCTTGGCAACTTCCCGCCGTCGGAGAAAGCCGTGCTCGCCGAGCGCATACCTGTGGCCGTCGATGCCGTGCGGGAGTTTGTGCTGGCCGGCATAGGCAATGCAATGTGCCGCTATAATAACAAATAGAAAGGGCATAAATATGGCTAAGAGCGAAGTGCGGATAGATAAATGGCTTTGGGCTATGCGGGTTTTCAAGACCCGTACCATAGCTTCCGAGGCATGCAAGAAAGGCCGTGTAACGGTAGGGGAGGGCGGCATCATTGCCAAGCCCTCGCGTATGATATCTGTTGGCGACGTGGTGAACGTGCGGAAACCGCCGGTCACGTTCTCTTTCCGTGTGCGTGCTCTTACAGAGAATCGCCTCGGGGCCAAGCTTGTGCCGGAATATATGGAGAATATCACCCCGAAGGAGCAATATGATCTTCTCGAGGTCGTTAAAATATCAGGATTTGTTGACCGTCGCAAAGGACTCGGACGTCCTACGAAACGCGAGGGTCGCGAACTGGCCAAATTTACGGAAGGCGCTGATGCCGACGGCTGGGACTTCGACTTTGATTCGGAGGATTTCGACGAGTTTGATTAAGAGAGTGTTCGAATGATAGTGAATCATTTCAAAAATACCTCCGAAAATCTTCTCAATATGTATTTGAGTTAAATTCAAACACCTCTATAAGGCATACGGCCGGACTATTTATTATAATTAGATTATGCGATTTGACGAACTTTCGCTGAGCGACGACATACTGGACGCCCTCGATGCAATGAATTTTAAAGAGTGCACCCCCATTCAGGAGCAGAGCATCGATGTTATTCTGGAGGGACACGACCTTATAGCCTGCGCCCAGACGGGTACCGGCAAGACAGCCGCATACCTGCTGCCCATTATCGACCTGCTGGCCGATACCGAGCCTACGCCCAAGGTCAAGTGCGTGGTGATGGTGCCTACCCACGAGTTGGCCCAGCAGATAGATCGTCGAATGGAGGGGTTCGCATACTATATACCTGTGAGCAGTCTTGCCATACACGGTGGTAACGACGGAAAGGAATTTGCGCGCCAGCAGCACGCCCTCAGGCAGGGTGCGGATATGGTAATAGCCACTCCCGGACGCCTGTTGGCGCATATGAAGATGGGCTATGTGGATCTTTCGGGTGTGCAGTTCTTCGTCCTTGACGAGGCCGACCGCATGCTCGACATGGGTTTTTCGGAAGACATAATGCGCATTGTTGCCGAGTTGCCCAAAGACAGGCAGACGCTGATGTTCTCGGCCACTATGCCGACAAAGATACAGCAACTCGCCTCGACGATACTCACCGAGCCTAAAGAGGTGAAGATAGCCGTGTCGAAGCCTGCCGAGCGGGTAGACCAGTCGGCGTATATATGCTATGAGGGGCAGAAAGAGGCTTTGCTGAAGCATCTGTTTTCAGCGGGCCACAACAAGCGTGTAATAGTGTTCTCCTCTTCCAAGCAGAAGGTGCGCGAGCTTACGCAGGCCATGCGCCGGGCTAAGTGGAAGGCCGCCGAAATGCACTCCGACCTCGACCAGAAGGCTCGCGAAGACGTGATGCTCGATTTCCGAGCCGGGCGTGTGGATATACTGATAGCTACCGACATACTTGCCCGAGGAATCGATATCGACGATATCGCAATGGTGGTGAACTACGATGTGCCTCGCGAGGCAGAGGATTATGTTCATCGTGTGGGACGTACGGCTCGAGCCAATACCGACGGAATAGCGGTGACATTCGTCAGCGAGCGCGACCAGCAGCGATTCGGCTTCATAGAGCGCTTCCTCGGCACGGAGGTGCGCAAGGCCGAGATGCCACCGGAGCTTGGGCAGGGACCTGAATATAAGCCTGAGCAAAAGGTGCGCGATGCGGGGCGTCGTCCGGGAGCCAAGGGCAAGGGATATGGGCGCCGTGACAAAGCCGGGCGCGACAAGAAAAAGACAGCAAGCCCTGTGCCGTCCGAGGCAAAAGCTGCCGACGGAGCATCTACCGCCAAGCCTAAAAAACGCAATTATCGCAAAGGCCACCGCAAGCCAAAGCCTGAAAGCGGCCAGTCCTAATAAAAAAATCACGCAATGAAGCTTACTCTCCCTCGTCGTAGTGACGGCAGCGAGCCGCAGCATCTGAGTATCGATGCCGGCAATTCTTTTGTGATTATCGGAGCCAACGGAGCGGGTAAGACGAGGTTTACCTCCGCTGTCGTTGAATCTATCGGAGCATCGGCATTCCGCGTGTCGGCTCTCGACGGTCTTTATGGCAGGCACCGTGTGCCGGATATGGCGGTTTCGTCGCTTCGTTCCCGCTGTGACGATGCCGTTGTGGCGGCTCTTGAGCGCGGCGGCTCGGTGCCTACCGGCCTTGAGATGCTGCTCGCCCAGCTTATGCACGAGGAGATGCTCAACCTCATAGGCTACAAGCTTGCTGTTGCCTCTAATGGCGGTGCAAGTCTGAAACGCACACGCCTTGACCGCGTGATAGACCTGTGGCAGGGTGTGTTTCCCGACAACAAGATGCTGATTGACAGCGGTAAGATACTCTTCTCGCGAGGTATGGCGCCGGATAGCTACTCGGAAATAAAGTTGTCGGACGGAGAACGGGCCGTGCTTTATTATGCAGGGGCGGTGTGCTATGCTCCCAAGGGCGCGGTTATATTTGTGGATTCGCCTGAAATATTCCTGCACCCGACTCTTACCAACTCGCTGTGGAACAGGCTCGAAGCTATGCGGAGCGACTGCGTGTTTTGTTACACCACCCATGATCCCGGCTTTGCCTCGTCGCGCAACGGTGCCCCGGTGGTATGGGTGCGCGATTATGAGCCTGAAACAATGGCGTGGGATTACGCCCTTATGCCGTCGCAGGACGGCATAGCTCCGGAGCTGTATATGAGCCTTGTTGGCGCCCGCAAGCCTGTTCTCTTCATCGAGGGCGACAGCCGTCGCTCGATCGACGCGCGCCTGTATCCGCTTATATTTCCCGATTTCACCGTGCGTTCTCTCGGCAGCTGCAACAAGGTTATAGAGTCGACAAGGACTTTCAACGGTCTGGCCTCGTTCCACAGTATGGATTCATTCGGTATCGTTGATCGCGACAGGCGCGACGATCAAGAAGTTGAATACCTCAGGAGCAAGCGTGTGATGGTGCCCGATGTGGCTGAGATAGAGAATATGTTTCTTATCGAGGACGTGGTGCGGGCAATGGCCACTGTCGGCGGCCACGATGCCGTGCGGGCGGTGGCAAAAGTGAAGCGCACGGTCATAGCGCTGTTCAAGGCCGATGTGCGGCAGCAGGCGCTACAGCATACGCGGCATTATATGAAGCGTATGATGGAACGCCGGGTTGACGGCCGTTTTCCCGATATAGCCACATTGGAAAAACACGTGGCGAGTCTTTTGGACGAGCTCGCGCCCCGGCAATACTACGAGCGCTTGTGCAGGGAGTTCCACGGCTATGCCGATAGCGGCGACTATGCCAATGTGCTGCGAGTGTTTAACCAGAAGTCGATGCTTGCAAGCAGCAATGTGGCAGCCTTGTGCGGATATTCAAATAAAGACAGGTATATCAACGGTGTTATCTCCCTTCTGCGCACCCGGCGCCCGGAGGCCGACGCCGTGAGGGCGGCGCTCCGCCGCACCCTCGGTGCGCCCGCTCAGTGATTAGCAAGGATATTGTCGAGTTCTTCGGCCGTAGGATTGTGGGCGAGTATGCGTCCGTCCGGGCCGATAAGGAGCGAACCCATGCCTTCGTCAAGACCGTAATTATTGCTTATGGCGCGCGCGGTGTCGCCTCCGGCGTGGTATTGCTGGGCGGGTATAAGGCTGTCGAGCCGCACTATTTCTCTGAACAGATTTTCTGAATCGTCAAAATTGACCGACACGAGTTTAAGCTGCTTATCGGGATTTTTGCGATGCCAGGCGGTATATATGTTTGCCGATGTGCGCGAGGGCGCGTCGGTCGAAGACCAGAAATTCAACAACGCGTATTGTCCCCGCAGGCTTGCCGGCGACACTCGTCCGTTTCCATTGTCCACATAGAAGTCAGGCGCCTGGCGTCCGAGCGCTGTGCGGTACTGGGAGTCGCTATAGCCTACCGCGCATAATATCAATCCTATGCAGATGGCTGCCAAGAGTAGGGTGTGTTTCATTCTCTGTGGTTCCTTTCTGCATAATATAACGTTTTGATGCCTTGTGCGGTTTTATGGCCTTGGGTTGTAGCCGCTTTGGCGCAGTACCGACGGAGAGGTGTAGAACGCCGGGCTGAGCAGGCTGTCGGCCGGCGTGGCCGGATTGCGACGGAGGTATGATTCCACTATTTTCCAGCCTATAAAGCGGCCGGCGCGTCCCGGTGTGCCGTGGCCGAGTATGGAAGTGGCGGGCGAGGGTGCGACAAGTCGGTCGGTCGTTCCTTCCGATGTGTCGTATAGAAGCTGTTTTTCCACAAGTGTCCGCCATAATGAGGTTTCATTTTGTTCAAGCCATTGATATTGGCTGATGTCGTAGCCGAGCGCTGTTTCGGGCGCGGCGGCAGTGCCGGTCAGAGCCATTTTGGTATGTGCGAGCGCGCCTTCGTATATCAGTCGGGCTATCGCGGATGTTCCTGCGGGCGCGTTGTAGGGATAGGCCGTTGCGACAAGGGCCTCAGCGATGTCTGCCGGCAGCATTGAGGCATTTTTGGTCGCTCTTATGTACGCGGGGAGGTGGCTGTAGCCGGGAAATTCCTCGCCGAGATAATGGTTCAGCGCTATCAGCATCGTACTGTCTACGAACAGTATCGACTGCGGCCTGCCATATACCACGGTGGCATATCGTCGATCAGGGATAGAAAGGCCGATGTCGGCGGCGCGGCCGAGGATGTCGCCAAGAGTCTGGCGCAAGGGGGATATGTCGGGGAACACGCTGTCGACAAGAGGAATGAACACGGTGCTTGCCGGCGACATAGCCCTTGATACGACAGTTTTCACGCTCGGCTCGCCATCGCCCACAGCCTTTAGAAATGCCGCCAGTTCGATGTGCTGGGCTTGTATTATTGCATTTCGGGTGGTGCTGTCCGAGGAGCTGAAGTCGCGCAGGGTGGAATGCACTTCCGCTATTTCTGCAGGAGGATACTCTTTGTCGCCGGAAGTGTTGCAGGCTGTGATTGCAGCCAAAAGAGCTGCAAAGGCATATGGAATTATGCTGTGTTTGCTCATGAAGTTCCTGATTGTAGAGGCAAAGATAGTGCAATATGACTAATAAAACATCATTTTCTCCTTTTATACCAATGCCGTGGCCGAAAAAAGTAGTAATTTTGCAAAGATATGACTACACCCCGCGTATTTCGATATATGCCCTCTGTGGCGTTCTTGCTGCTTGTGCTTATGGCTGCGGCTGTTCCGGCGCACGCAGGAGAAGATAAAGAAAAGCCGTTCGTCCTTGTACTCGATCCCGGTCACGGGGGGAAGGATTACGGCTGCATAGGGCGTATCACGAATGAGAAAACGATTGTTCTCGACGTTGCCAAGAGGGTGGGTGAGCTTGTGGCCAAGTCCTGCGGCGATAGCGTGGATATAGTGTTTACTCGTAAGGACGACACCTTCATATCTCTCGACAAGCGCGCCGCCATAGCCAATGATGCCGGAGCCGACCTCTTTATGAGCATACATGTCAACTCTATAGACTTGCGGAGCAAGGGGCGCGAGAAGGTGCACGGAGCATCTGTATATACCGTCGGCCTTCATAAGAGCGAGGCGAATCTCGGGGTGGCCATGCGCGAAAACGGCGTTATAGAGCTTGAGGAGGATTATAGCGAAACATATCAGGGGTTTGACCCGTCGTCGTCGGAATCGTATATAATTTTCGAGCTTGACCAGAATATGCATATGGCTCAGAGCATAGATATGGCATGTATGGTGCAGACGAGGCTTGTTGATGGTGCCGGACGCGCCGATAAGGGCGTGCGGCAAGCAGGTTTCCTCGTGCTGTGGGCTACGCGTATGCCGTCGGTGCTTGTCGAGCTTGATTTTATCTGCAATCCTGCCGCCGAGCGTTTCCTCGCATCGGAAAGCGGGCGCGAAAAGTGCGCCAAGGCGCTCTTTGGCGCGGTGCAGGAATACAGGCAAAGATTTAAGAATCAAAAATAACAATTCTATATGAAATCAATTTTACGTAAAGAAGTTATCATCGGCCTGATAGTTATAGTGGCCATGCTGATTCTTTTTTTCGGTATCAATTTTCTGAAAGGAGTAAATCTCTTCAAGGCTTCTAATTACTATTACGCCGTGTACGGCAACGTGGAGGGGCTTGCACAGTCCGCACCTGTCACAATCAACGGTTTCAAAGTCGGCATTGTGCGCGATATCAAATATGATTACAGCAATCCGGGCCACGTGATAGTGGAGATGAGCGTTGACAAGTCTTTGCGGGTTCCTGTCGGTTCGGAAGCCGTTCTTGCATCCGATCTTCTCGGCACGGCGTCAATAGCCCTCAAGCTTGTTCCTGCCGGAGCCGGATTCCACAACGTGGGTGATACCCTTGTGAGCAAGGTCAATGCCGGTATGATGGCAAGCATATCCGACAATCTTATGCCGGCTGTGAACGCGATGATACCCAAGCTCGACTCATTGTTTACGAGCCTGAACGCCATTGCGGCCAATCCTGCACTGCACCAGAGCATCAACCGGCTCGATGACATCACCGCCGAGCTTAACGGCACCCTGCGCGCGCTTCGTGCCGCGACTGCGAGCCTTGGCCCGATTACGACAGATATCAAGAGCATAACCGGCAATGTTGACACGATGACCGGCGATCTTGCCGTGGTGAGCGGACGCTTGCGCGAAGCACCTATCGACAGCATTGCCGTGGATCTCAGCGCTACGATGGCAAACCTGAAGCAGCTTACGGAATCGCTCAACAATCCTGACGGAAGTGTGGGCAAACTTACCTCCGACCCTGCGTTGTACGACAATCTAAATGCCACGATAACATCGCTTGACTCCCTGTTTGTCGATATTAAGCGCAATCCCAAGCGTTATATCAGCATAAAGGTATTCTGATTCTAATTTAGAATGAGTCTAAATAGGAAGAACTCTCGGATTTAACATTTAGACCGCTTACAGATATATGCCGGGGCATTCCGTCGGTCGACGGTGCCCCGGCATATTTCGGGCAAGATACAGGTAAGTATGCTAATTTTCAGACAGAAAGCTGATTTCGAGAGCGCTTTTACAGCCCGCATAAATCTTGCTGGGATTAATGCGCTGAAATTTCGATACTTACGCTTGATTTCTTTTTTGCAAATAATTTCAGCTTTTGTTTTTAATTTTTTTTGAGCGAATTTTGTACTGCTAAAACAACTTCCCGACTATCCAATATGACGCACGAAGAACTTTGGGCTAAATGCTGTCAATTTATTAAAGACAACATAACGCCCCAGCAATATGACACGTGGTTCCGCGACATAACTTCCGACAGTTATGCCGATGGTCGCCTTGTGCTTACCGTGCAGTCTTCTTTCTTTGTCGATCAGCTCGAAGAGCGCCATCAGGGTGTTCTGCGCGCGGGTATAAAGAAAGTGTACGGAGAAGGTGTGCAGCTCTATTACCGCTACCGCACTGTGCAGAGCGACCCCTCGACGGCTGTTTCACAGAAAAGTTCGGGTTCGTCGCCCACAATCTTGGCGCAGAGCAAGGCTCAGCCGGCAAATCCTTTCAGGCAGCCGGATACTCTCGACTTCGACCCGCAGTTGAATCCGAAGTATACGTTTGAGAACTATTGCGCCAGCGACAGCAACAAGATTGCCCGTTCGATAGGTATGGCCATCGCCGACAATCCTTCGCTGAAGACCTTTAACCCCTTGTTCGTTTTCGGTCCTTCGGGCGTTGGCAAAACACACCTTATCCAAGCCATAGGCATACGCGTGAAAGAGCGCAATCCGCATGCGCGCGTTCTCTATGTTACAGCCCGACTGTTCCAGAGCCAGTATACGGCAGCGGCAGCCAAGAACATAAACAGCTTTTTCCATTTCTACCAGAGCATAGACACCCTGATTATCGATGATATACAGGATTTGCAGAATATGCCCGGCACGCAGAATACATTTTTCCACATATTCAACCATCTCCACCAGCACGACCGTCAGATAATAATGTCGAGCGATTGCGCGCCGTCCGAGATGGAAGGATTTGAGGCGCGCCTTCTCAGCCGTTTCAAGTGGGGTATGCAGGTGGAGCTGGAACGCCCCGACCTCGGGCTGCGCCGCGATGTGCTCAAATTGAAAGCAGAGCAGGACGGTTTGAGCTTGCCGGGTGAAGTGGCCGAATACATAGCTTCCAATGTGACGCAAAGCGTGCGTGAGATTGAGGGCATAGTGGTGTCGCTTCTGGCGCATGCCACGGTTCTGAATCGTGAAATATCGCTTGACCTTGCCCGGCGTGTTATGGCAAACGCCGTGAAGATTAAGCGCCGTCAGGTCAACTTTGAGATGATAACCGACGCGGTTGCCACGCACTATAACATATGCGCCGACCTCCTGTTCACCAAGAGCCGCAAGCGCGAGATATCTGATGCGCGGCAGGTGGTGATGTATCTTGCCAAGAAGGTGGCCAAGATGCCGCTCACGACGATAGGTCATAAGCTTGGCCGCACGCACGCAACCGTTATTTATTCCTGCAAGAACATAGAGGACAGAATGGCGACAGAGAAAAAACTCGCCTCAGACATAGACGCTATCGAGGCTGCATTCTGAAGCCTGTAAGCATACAACAAAAAGTCGCCGCGCTGAAACACCAGCGCGGCGACTTTTTGTTGCTGCACGATTATTCGGATATGGCGGTGAGTACTTGTTCGGTAAGCACTTCGCCCTTTTTGTTTGTCTTGACTTCCTTTACTTGTCCTATACCGGGAGCGTACCAGTCGGTTACATATTCTTTCTGTGCTCCGTCGGGGGTGTTGGAGCGCATCTGATAGCTAACCTTGATGCAGGAGAATGTGCCGGCATCGGTGGTGACGTCTTCAAAACCATCGACAACGCCGTTGGATACCGCCATGCTCATAACCTGCGGGCCCACGTCGAGGCGAAGGCGCGAAGACTCGATTTTTGTGCCGGGTGCTGCCTTGGGGTCGAGTACAAGCATGAGGTCGCCTTTGGATTTGAACATCTCGGCGGCTTCTTTAAGCTGTTCTTCGCTTGCCTGACCGCTCTGGCGCATCGCTTCGGTCATAACACCGAGTATGAATGCCTTGAAGTCTTCTCCGCGCATCAGGTATACTGTGGTGGGGGCGTCGGCTGTGGTGTACATTGTTGCGCCGTATACCACAACGTCATCGGCCAGAGGATTCTCGCTCGGTATGACGTTTTTAGTACGGGTTACGGTGCCTTCTGCGGTGGTGTATATGGAGTCGGCTATGACGTTGACTGTGTTAGTCTTGTTGTTCACCTTGTCGGTGACGGTATAGGTGAGTTTTTGTCCTACTTTGGTCTGTGCGTACTGAGCCGATGCAATACAGGGCATCGCGGCAACGAACAGTACGGCCATTAATTTGCGTATCATATTATCGTTTTTTAGAATTAGTTTTTATGGGCTTGAGCGATGTCTGGCCGGTTATGGCGTGGCGGGCTGTTTCCATTATGCGGGAGCGCATTGCCGGGCGTCCGATATTCTCGTTTTCGAGTCGCTCTATGTTCGCCATTGCTTCGCCTGCTGAGGCGTTGAGGTCGGATAGGGCGATGTATTCCTCTACGAGCTTGAGGACGCCGTTCGTGAGTGTGGCGGGGTAGTAATAGTATCCTTCCATTCCGGCTATCATTCGTATGGCGGCGTACATAAGCCGCCCCACGTATTCGTCGCCGACGCCGAATGACGAAAAATCCTTGATGGTTTTCCTTATAACGGTAATGCGTGCTTTGGAATATCCTCTTTTAGCCCGCGCCAGTTCCTTGCTTATTATATCGATTTTATTGTCGAGGAGGGCGTCGGCATCGGGGTTAAGAAAGAACTCGAAGTATGCGCGAGCTTCTTTCGACGAGGAATAGGCCGCGCCTATTACCTCGATGAGCTGTTCGCGCGATAGATTTTCGAGTTCTTTCTTTAAAGCGGCTTTAGACATTTACTTGAGCCACTTGTCGAACCAGCGGAAGAAAAGTCGCTGCCACAGCACGGCGTTCTGCGGTTTCAGAATCCAGTGGTTTTCGTCGGGGAATATCACCATTTCGGCGGGGATGCCACGTAGTTTGGCTGCGTTGAAGGCCGCCATTCCCTGCGAGGCGAGTATGCGGTAGTCGTATTCACCGTGCGATATCATGATGGGCGTTGTCCAGCGGTCGATAAAGCGGTGGGGAGAGTTGGCAAATGTGCGTTGTGCTGCAGCATTGTCTTTCTCCCAGTAAGCGCCTCCCATATCCCAGTTGGCAAACCACATTTCCTCTGTTTCGAGGTACTGTGCTTCCATATTGAAGATGCCAGCATGGGCTAAAAGGGCGGCAAAGCGGCCGTCGTGGTTGCCGGCAAGATAATATACTGAGAATCCGCCGTAGCTTGCTCCTGTGGCGCCTATGCGCTTGGAGTCGATGTACGGTTCGCGCTTGAGGTCGTCGACAGCGGCGAGGTAGTCGGCCATATTCTGTCCGGGATAGTCCTTCGATATCTGTTCGTTCCATTCCGAGCCGAATCCGGGAAGACCGCGGCGATTGGGAGCTATCACTATGTATCCGTTGGCAGCCATCAGGGCGAAGTTCCAGCGGTAGCTCCAGAACTGGCTCACGGGCTGCTGCGGGCCTCCCTGGCAGTACAGCAGGGCTGGATATTTTTTTGTTCTGTCAAATTTGGGAGGATATACCACCCAGGTAAGCATCTGTTTGCCGTCGGTGGTGGGCACCATGCGCTTTTCCACGGTAGGCATATCGATACCCGCGAGCAATTCTCCGTTGATGTCGGTAAGAGGCTGAAGTGCCGAGCGGCGTCCCTTGGGGTGGCGGGCTATGGTCATTACCTCGTTGGGACGCAGCATTGAGTGCATCATGGTGACGATGTGGTCGGTAGTCACCTGAAGGCTTGCAAAGTCTGCCTGCACGTCGGTGAGGGCCACCGGCTTGCGGTTCTTCAGACTAACTTCAAATACCGGTGCCACGCCGCCCTTGGGTGCGATGAAGATTATTGATTTGCCGTCGGGCGCCCACGCAAATTCATTGATGGTGTAGTCCCAGTCGGTGGGCAGCTCGTGCTTGATGGCGGTCTTGCAGTCGAGGAGGAAGAGGCGGTTGCGGTCAGATTCGTAGCCGTCGCGTTCCATGCTCAGCCAAGCAAGGTAGTTGCCGTCGGGAGAGAAGGCGGGTGCTGTGTCGTAGCCTTCCATGCCTTCGGTGAGATTGCGTGTTTCGCCCGATTCGAGGTTGTAGATGTAGAGGTCGGAGTTGGTCGACAAGGCGTATTCCATACCCGTTTTCTTGCGCGACACGTATACGAGCATGTCGCTATTGGGGCTCCATGCAAACGACTCCACACCGCCAAAGGGCTTCATCGGAGCCTCGAACGGCTCGTCGGCCATTATGTCGGATAGCCCTGTGGCTTTGGTGCCGTCGAACGTGCCTATGAAGGGGTGGGGGATTTCGGTTACCCATTCGTCCCAATGCTTGTACATCAGGTCGTCGACCACACGCCCAGTGGCTTTGGGCAGGTCGGGATAGAGGTCGCCGGCGCTGCGTGCATATTTCACATTGCCTATCACCACTATCTTTTTCTCATCCGGCGACAGAAGGAATCCAGAGATGCCGCCGGCGTGTTCGGTTGCCTGCACGCGGTTGGATCCGTCGGCATTCATAGTCCACATCTGCGCGTTTCCGTCTGCATCGGGGTAGAGGAACGCTATTCGCCGGCCGCCGTCGAACCACACAGCGCCGTTTTCGCTTTTGGGCGTGTCGGTGATGCGCGTGGGGGCAGATTCGCTGCCGATGGTTATTGTGTAGAGGTCGTTGTTGGCGTTGTTTTCAGCGAGATTCTCGTAGGCTACGCCGAAGAGCACTGTTTTGCCGTCGGGAGCCACACAGGGAGCGCTGACGCGGCCGAGAGCTTCGAGCGCTTCGATGTCGAAGACGCCTCCGCCGGCAGTGGCGGCGCTACCCGCCATAAGCAGTGCGCTTGCTGTCATTGCTAATTTGTGCATATGGGTATAATTGCTTGGTTATATAGTGCAAAGATACGAATAAGTCGAGTGCAAAAGCAACAAAAAGCGCGGTTTTATCAGTGGGGGTATAAAAAACGGCGCCTGATCGAGGCGCCGTTGTGTGTAGGGCTTATTTCTTGTTTCGGAATATCGGGGCTACCATACGGAATAGCCGCACGGCTAAAAAGGCGTATTCGGCGAAACTTAGCGCGCCGGTGATACGGGAGAACAGCGACGACGAACCGCCGAACAGCGGCGTGCGCTCGCGCATACCTTCCAGATGTGTCTGCAGATGGTATTTCTGAATTTCCATACGGGCCTGCACGAGTGCGCGGCGCATACGTATTTCGTCGAGCGTCAGCCCCTTCCAACCATTGTCGGGGGCTTTAGGATACGGAGGCAGGTTTATCATTCGCTTGTTCCTGAGTTGGCGCTTGGAGCATCAGTCGGCTGATGAAGCGCGCAATGGGGTTAACGATAAATACGCGTTTGCAGGATATCAGCACTATGGCGAGCAACACGTAGAATGCGGCCACGATTAAGAATGCTCCAAGGTGACCGGTGTACGGGCTTAGCGCATAGCCTGCGGCAAGCGAGGCAAACAATAGTGCCACGATTAAAAATACCAGCAAGAGGGCGCATACGGTGATGGCCGATATGAGCCTTGTGAGCTTTTCGGCAATGTTGAGGCGCGTATCCTCGAGCAACAGTTTGATGTAGCGTGTGGCGGTGTTGCTTATTGCCGATGCGCTTGTTGAGGCGCGGTGGTCGCTGTTTTCCATAATGCGATGTTTATAGGGGTGTTTCGTGGGCCGGGGTATAAGTCCGACCCACGCGCAGACGCCGGCGGGCGCCGCGTGCGGGTTGTGAGCTTACTTGCTTCCTTCTACTTCGGAAGCAATCATTTCGACGAGTTCGTCGATGTCGTTGGCTGCGATGATGCCGCGTTTCTGCAGTATCAGTTTGATGCGTTCGCGCAGTTCGGGACCTGTTGTGGGTGTGAGGAGCGCGGTTGCGGCAGCGCCTACGGCAGCGCCGAATACGAATGCGAGAAGACCTTTCATGTTGTCGGGAGGGTATGGTTATTTTACTTCCTTGATTTCTTCGGCAATCTGGTCGGCAAGGCTTTCAAGTTCCTGCTCCTTGATTCCGGGTACGTGGCTGCGGATAAAGCCTTTGATGGCGTCGCGGGTTTCGCTGCCTTTCTGGGGCGCGAAAAGGAGTGCGGTTGCCGCGCCTACGAGGGCGCCTCCGAGAGCTGCGATGATAATGGGAAGTCCTTTCATTGCGGTATTCTTTATAGGGGTTAGTTGTTAATTTTAAAAATCTGAAGTATTAACGCCGGGCGGCGCGCAAGTGTTCGCCGCCCGGCGTATTTTTTAATCAGAGAGGGGCACTGCGTAATATGCAGCTTTGCCCGAGGGGTAAAGGCCGGAGAGGAACAATACCCTGTCCTGCGGGGCTGCCGAGTTGGCAAGCTGCTTGCAGATTGATTTGAGCTGCTCGGGTTCTGTGATTCTGCTGCCGTTCACTGCGAGGATTATGAAGCTTTCGCGTACGCCGGCACGGCCGAAGCGTCCGTCGGGGTCGATATCGGACACGGCCACGCCTCCTCGTATTTCGAGATTGCGCGCGGTGCTTTCGTCGAGGGCTGCAAACGATGCTCCGAGGCCGAGGTCGCCGTCGGGGCGGGTTATGCTCACGTCGCCACGATTGTTGCGCATGGTCACTGTGGTGCTCATCTTTTTGCCGTCGCGATAGAATATCACCTCGGCGTTATCGCCGGGGCTGAGGCCGGCAATTACTTCCTGCAGCTGTGCGGTGGTGTAGGTGGGGCGTCCGGCAATCGAAACGATTACGTCGCCTTGCTGCAAACCGGCCTGTCGGGCTGCCGAGCGTTCTTCCACTTCCGACACGTATATGCCGCGTACCACGCCTTTGATATTGTATTTGGCAACGATGTCAGGCGTAATTTCGCCGAAGCGTATGCCGAGAACGGCGCGCTGCACTGTGCCGTAGGTCTTGATGTCGGCTACCACTTTTTGGACTATCGTGGTAGGGATGGCGAAAGAGCAGCCGGCGTAAGCCCCTGTCTGGGAGTATATGGCAGTGTTGATGCCGACCAGTTCGCCGTCGAGGTTAACCAAGGCTCCGCCGGAGTTGCCACGGTTAACGGCCGCGTCGGTCTGTATGTACGACTGTATGCCGCCCTGCGCGGGTTCGCCGGTCATACTCGATATGTTGCGGGCCTTGGCGCTGACAATGCCCGATGTCACGGTGGAGGTGAAGCCGAAAGGATTGCCTACGGCGAGCACCCATTCGCCCACGCGAAGCTTCTCGCTGTCGCCCATAGGGATTACGTGAAGGTCGGTGGCGTCGATCTTTATAAGAGCCAAATCTGTGGCGGGGTCGAAGCCTACTATCGTCGCAGGGAAGTTGCGGTTGTCGTTGAGTGTTACTTCGAGGCGTTCGGCGTCGGCAATGACGTGGTTGTTGGTAACGATGTACCCGTCGCGGCTTATTATCACGCCCGAGCCGAGCCCTGTCTGCTGCTGGCTGGGCTGCTGGGGCTGTGCCTTAGGCGTGTTGCGGCCACGCGGCGAGCCGAAAAAGAAGTCGAAAAACGGGTCGTAGTAGTATTCGTTGGGATTGTTGTATTCCCGCGACCGCAGAGAAGCGAAGCTCTTGACGCTTACTACGCCGTTTACGGTGTTCTCCGCCGTTCGGGTAAAGTCGTCCTGCGATATCAGGCGACCGGACATACGGGTGTCGGAAGACTCTTCCGAATCGGAGCGCGCAGGCTCGTTGGCCCAGGTAAACGCCCAGAAAGCGGCTGCTGCGGCAACAAGCGATGTGATGATGAGTTTCTTCTTCATAAATAAAATGTGCTAAGATTGTAGTATGCCGAACGGCTCTGTGCCGTCCGCTTGTATTACAAAAATAGCGAGTATTTGCGAGAATGTGAAACTCATTATATTAAATTCACTAAATATGGTTTTTGTTAACGGGCAAATCCTCCGCCTCTGTTGGCCGGTCGCAGACTGCCTCCGCCAAAGCCTCCGAAGCCTCCGTTGCCACGGTTACCACCCCGGTTTCCGCTTTGGCCTGAGAACGGGTCGTAGGAGCCGTTGCCAAATTCGTCTTCTTCTTCCTCTTCGCCGGGAGCTTTTTCGCCGCGTTTCAGCTTGGGCTTGTTTTTCTTTATGGCGTATGGCTTCTGCGCGTCTACCGGTAGCTCATAGATGTTCCATTCCTGCTCGATGTCCCAGTTCTTTTTCAGCTCAAGCTTTTTGGCGAAATAGTACACCTCCTCCGGCTGGATTGAGTCGAGCAGCCGGCCGGTGTCCCACTTGCCGTTGGCGTTGGCGTCGATAATCAGTCGGGCATAGTACGTGCCCGGGGCTATGAACGGTATTTCCACGCGTGTGTTGCCGGGAGCCTTGACGGCCTCGTAGGCCGGGGCGTCGGAAGAATTGAGCACCTGCACCACGGCCTGTATGCTGTCAAGCCCCGGTAGTGTGAATATGAGTTTGGAATAGTCCTCGGGTTGCTTGACGGTGAACTCGGTAGAGAACGGCTTGTTCCATACGTTGTATATGCTCATCGCCGCGAGGGTGTCTATTTCGAGCCTGTATTTGGAGCCGGGCTGCCACTCGATGTCGGCGCGGCGGCGCATAAGCAGGTTCGCTGAGTCCGGGCGGAAATTTACGGGCACGTTTTTCCAAAGGGTGTCGACCTGTATCTGGAGGCGTACGCCTGTGCTGTCGAGGCTTGCCAATGGCAGTCCTGCTTCTATGATGAGAGGCTTGTTAAGCTCCTGTGCGCTACCTCCGAGGCTCTTTATGGCAAGATATTCCATGTCGGCCGGCGGCAGGAAGGTAGTGTCGCCGGTCACGGTGTCGACTGTGAAACGAGGCTTCTCGTCTTCTTCTTTCTTCTTCTTTTTCTTTTTGTCGGCAGGGTCGCGGAAGTTAAATCGCAGGGTATCGGTTTTCCAAGTCAGCTGGTCGGTGGTGTCGGTGCGCAGATAGCGTACCGACAGGCGGAGCGAGTCCGCTGCCACGATTGCTGTGTCGGCAATCCAGTATTCGAGAGTGTCGAGCGTGGCGTTGGCTTTGAGCAATGCCCACTCCGAGATATCGCTGCCCGGGGTTCCGGCGCCGTCGACTATGCGTATTTCGGGCAGGGTGTCAGCCGGTGCTCCGAAGTTGAATGTGATGCGACGTCGTTCGGGGCGTTTGTAGTCGGAGAGGTATGCTGCCTTGTATCCTTGGTTGAACCACGACAGGAGTATGTCGTTAGGCAGATAGCGCACGCCGGGACGAGCCACGAGGGAGTCGCCTCCGTCGTTGGCATAGAGAGTGTCGGTCACTTCGATGTTTTCGACGTAAGGACTTACGATGGCGTCATAGAAGGCGACGTCTTCCGAGCGGTCCCAGTGATAGTCGCGGTTGAGGTCGTTTATGGCGAATATGCGGTATTTGCCGGCTTTGAGGTTGCGGATAGTGAATTGACCGTATTGGTTGGTGCGGGCTATGCGTTCGAGCGGGAGTGTGCTTATGGCGGAGTCGGCGAGGTTGGAATATACTCCCACGAGCATGCCTTGCGCCGGTTCGAGCGATTTGGCTTCGAGCACCATTCCCGATATGCGCAGGGTGTCGATGGTGTCGCCGGTGGAGAAATCGAGCGCGAAACCGTCGAGGATATTGCCTTCGTTAAGGTCTTTGATAGCGTCGGCAAAGTCGATGGTGTATGTAGTATTAGGCAGCAGGGTGTCGCGGAAATCGACTGTGAGCCTGCGGCCGTTCGCACTTATTGTGGGCGGCTGTTTCTGGGCGGGCGACACAACAACTTTGGTGAAGGCGTCTTCGAGCTGTATGTTTTCGTCGAAAATCACGCTCATACGCTTAGGCATGGCGTTTGTGGCGCCGGGAGCGGGATCAGAGCGCACGAATTTCGGTGGAACCTCGTCGCGCGGGCCGCCTTCGGGGCGTCCCATGCTTGCGCAAGCCGCCATAAGAGTGGATATTACCGCCCAAGCCAGCAGGCGCATGCCTCTGTGCTGTTTCCTCCTGCCGTCCATAATCAGAAGTTGCGTGATATGGTGAAGTCAATAAGCTGCTCCAGCTCGTCGCGGCCTGTGCACTGCGGAAGTTTGGAGAGGCATTCGCAGGCACGTTTTCGCAGACGTTCCATAACGTCGAAAGCATAGTCGATGCCGCCGTTGTCGCGGGCGAAAGCCTGAATGTGCGATATTTCTGCGTCGCTCAGTGTGTCGGACATCAGCATCTTTTTTATGTCGTCCACTCCTTCGAGTCCTTCGCGGTTGAGCACGTAGAGCAGCGGTAGCGACATTTTTCCTTCGCGCAAGTCGTTTCCGGTGGGCTTTCCTACCTTTTCGGCAGGGAAGTAGTCGAATATGTCGTCGCGTATCTGGAAGCAGCGTCCGAAAAGCAGCGCGTACTCCGAAAGGGCTTCAAGACGGTAGTCGTCGACTCCTGCTGCAAGGCAGCCCATTTCGGCACTTGCCACAAAGAGGGAAGCTGTCTTGTAGTCGATTATGCGGTAATAGTTGTTTTCGTTGAAGGAATGTTCGCGGGCGTTGTATATCTGGTCGATTTCGCCCAGCGACAGACTGCGGCCAAGGCGGCATAGCACGTCGACTATTCGCAGGTCGGCGGTGGATATGGCTTCCTGCATGGCCGACGAAGTGAAGAAGTCGCCTACGAGGACGGCGATATGATTGTCCCACACGGCGTTGACGGTAGGCATATTACGGCGGGTAGGGGAGTTGTCTACCACGTCGTCGTGTATCAGGGAAGCATTGTGGAGCAGCTCTACGGCCACGGCGGCGGCAAGTACCTTGTCGTCGACGGGACCGAACATTCCGGCGCATATCATCACCATCAGTGGGCGTATCTGTTTTCCCTTGGTGCGCAGCAGCGACATCACTATGCGGCTCATGAGTGTGTTGGAGTTCTCCAACTGGTTGGATATCCGCTCGTTGAGCCGCTGTAGCTCGGCCCGATGATTATGATTTATAGATTCGAGTATGGTCATTAATGAACGTTCTTGGACTCATGCGAGTTCTTTGCGCAAAATTACAAAAAAATATCCAATGGGCGGCATAAGTGTTAAAAAAGAGTATTTCAATATCTTTTCGGCCTTCTGAGGTGTTATTACAGCGAAAGCGGGCCTTAAGTGACCGCTAATGTTTTCACTATCTATACCAAGAACGACACCGGCCGTGGAGGAATCCACGGCCGGCTTATGTGTTATGCTGTTAGTCCTTAGGCGAGGCAGAGTATCAGGGCTTGGGCAGCCACTACTCGCAGGAACATGGTGAGCGGGTAAACAGTCGAGTATGCCACGGCAGGGGCGTCGTTGCCTGTTGAGTTGTTGGCATATGCAAGGGCTGGGGGGTCGGTGCAGCCGCCCGACATAAGACCCATAATGGTGAGGAAGTTCGTCTTATCGTGTCCGCGTGCGATGCAGCCCACTATGATGAGGGGTACCACGGTGATTACAAATCCCCAGATTACCCACCACATGCCGGTGGTGTTGAATACAGATGCGGCGAAGTCTTTTCCTGCTGCGATACCTACCGAAGCAAGGAACAGGCATATGCCGAGTTCGCGCAGCAGCAACGAGGCTGAACTTGATGTATATGTGACAAGTTTGGCTTTGTAGCCGAAACGGCTCAGAAGTATAGCCACCACGAGCGGGCCACCGGCAAGACCGAGCTTCATACCGAAGCCTATATCGATAGAGCCGAGTATGATACCGAGTATGATGCCTACGAAGATGGTGATGAGGTTGGGCTGGTTGAGGCGCTTCATCGAGTTGCCGAGCTTGTCGGCGAGGCGCTCGATGTCTTCGAGGTTGCCTACCACTGTTATGCGGTCGCCCATCTGGAGACGCAGGTTGGGAGAGGCAAGCAGGTCAACGCCGGCGCGGTTGACGCGGGTGCAGTTGAGCTTGTAGCCGTTGTGGAGGCGTAGCGAGCCAAGTGCCACACCGTTGTACTGGCTCTTAGTCACCACAATGCGGCGCGAGAATACGGGGGTGGGTGTCGATTCCCAGTCCATTTCCACTTCCGGGCCTATCACGGCTTTGAAGCGGTCGGCATCCTGAGCGGAACATACCACAAGGAGAAGGTCGCCGGTGTGAATCGTGGTGCTGGATTTGGGTATTGTCACAACTCCGTCGTTGCCCATGATTCGGGATATAACGAAATTTGTCTGTACCACGTCGTGGAGCTTGACGATGGTCATATTGTGTACCAGCTCGTTGCTTACCTTGATGGTGAGTATGAAGGGCTTGAGGCGGGAGTCTTCCTGTTCTTCTTCGATTTTGCGTATTTCCTCGTCGGTGTTGATGCGGAAAATTCCCTTGATTACAAACATCGACAGGATTATGCCTACAACGCCGAGGGGATACGCGGCCGCATATCCGCTTGCCATAAGGTTGGCTTCTTCGGCGGATTGTGTCATCTGGGATATCGTCTGCTGGGCGGCGGCAAGGCCGGGGGTGTTGGTGACGGCACCGCTCATAACGCCCACCAAAGCGGAAATGTCGTTTACGTTTCCGAAGAAATATATGCCGAGAACTATCAGCACGTTCAAGGCTATGCCGGTGACGGCAAGAATGTTGAGGCGCATGCCGCCTTTTTTGAACGATGAGAAAAAGCCGGGGCCGACTTGCAAACCAATTGAGAAAATAAAGAGTATGAGGCCGAATTCCCTAACGAATTTGAGGATTCCCTCGTCGACCACATAGCCGAAATGGCCCATCAGAATGCCCACAAAGAGCACGAATGTCACTCCGAGTGACACGCCGAAAATCTTCATTTTACCGATGTAGATACCGGCTGCTATCACGAAAGAGTAGAGCAACAGCGTCGATGCTATCGAAACGTTGCCGGGCAGTAGCAGATTAGTGATAATATCCATAGAAATATTTACTGAAAACTCAAATTTTTAAGGCGGCTTGGCAAGCCTTTCCAAATTTTCCGCAAAGTTAGCTATTTTTTGGCCCTCCGCAAAATAAAAATAGTGCGTACTTTGCCGCGGGGCAAACTTGGCGGGCCTTTTTGGATTGTTGGGCTAAATTGGGTAAATTTGCGGCGTTTTTTATTCCGCGCCACTCTCTGATGCAGCATCGCCATATATATAAGGAGGGAAATCCTCGACTGATAATAATTTTTGCCGGCTGGGCCATGGACGCCGCGCCGTTTGCCGGACTTAGGCGTCCGGGCTACGACATCATGGTGGTCTGGGACTATCGCAGCTCGGATATTGACTGGAGCTGTGCCTCAGGCTATGCCGAGATATGCGTGGTGGCGTGGTCGCTGGGCGTCTATTCGGCAGCCCGTGCTATCCGCGGCATTAGTTCGCGGGTTACCCTGCGCCTTGCCGTTAACGGCACGATGTCGCCGGTAGACAGACTTGAGGGCATACCCGACGATGTTTTCGACGGCACGCTTGCCGGGCTTGACGAGCGCAATCTGACGAAGTTCTACAGGCGCGTGGCCGGGTCAAGGGCTGCCTTTGAATCTTTCTCGGCAAAGATGCCGCGTCGTTCCGTTGCTGAGCTTAAAGAGGAGCTTGCATCGTTCCGCACGGAGCCTATACTTGAAAACGAGGTTGACGAGAGATGGGACAGGGCTGTGATAGGCCGTGACGATGCCATTTTCCCCCCGGCCAATCAGTGCCGCGCGTGGGCGAAATATCCTTACAGTCTTATCGATACTCCGCACCTGCCGGATTTTCAGGCTTTGCTGGACCGTTATGTGGTCGACAAGGATATGACCGGCGAACGTTTCGCCGCCGGTGAGTCTACATACGACTCCGAGGCGAGCGTTCAGTCGGGTTTGGTGGAGAGAATGCGGGTGGTAATGGAGCGCGCATCGCTGCCTGCGCATATGTGTCGTCGCGGCTCCCGTACAATAGAAATCGGTTCGGGCACGGGTAAATTGTCGAAAGTGCTTGACGGCTATGCCGGGCGTTTCGGCTTTGTCGAGATGTGGGACATGGCTTCGGGCGCGCCGCTGTCGGGGCCTATGCGTAAGTTCCGCACGGGCGACGCCGAGCTGATTATGATGCGGGAACCATCGGGCAGTGCCGATTTCATAGTGTCGGCATCGACGGTGCAGTGGTTCAACTCGCCTTCGCGTTTCCTCTGCGAATGCCTCAGGGTGCTTGCTCCCGGCGGCTGCCTCCTCGTGGGTACTTATGTGGAAGGAAATCTCGCAGAGGTTTCGTCCTTGACCGGGCGGGGACTTCCCCTGCTGTCGCTTGCCGACTGGCTCAAAATTGTTCCGGCTGGTTTGGACGTGGCTCTGGCCGAGGAATATACCGAGGTGATGGAGTTCGACTCGGCCATCGATATATTCCGCCATCTTAAAGCCACGGGGGTTAACTCGCTGGGGCGTGGTGAAACCGGGCTGAGGAGTGTGATACGCAGTTTTCCTGCATCGCTCGACGGTAAATACAGGATAAGCTATAAGCCCGCGATATTGTTGCTGTACAAGAAATGAGCTTTATGGAAAACAGAGCCTTATTTATAAGCGGTATCGACACAGATGCCGGCAAGACATATGCCACAGCCTTTCTTGCCCGTCGCATGATGGACGGAGGACTGACAGTGGCCACACAGAAGTTTATACAGACTGGGTGCCGCGACACCTCGGAGGATATTGAGGCACATCGGCGCCTTGTAGGCTGTGCGCCTCTGCCCGAAGATGCCGAGGGCATTACCGCGCCGATAATATTCACCTATCCGGCTTCGGCCCAGCTTGCTGCCGCAATCGACGGTCGCGAGATAGACCTCGGCCTTGTCGATGCCTCCACGGCGCTTCTTCTCGAACGCTACGACAGAGTGCTTGTGGAGGGTGCGGGAGGATTGATGGTTCCTATCCGTGACGATTTGTTCACCATTGATTATATAGAGTCGCGCCGGCTACCGCTCGTGCTTGTCACCAACGGGCGTCTTGGTTCTATAAATCACACCGTATTGTCGCTCGAAGCTGTCAAAGCGCGAGGCATAGAGCTGAAAGCAGTGGTCTATAATCGTTATTTTGATAAAGACTCGGTGATAGCGGCTGATACCCACGGCTTTATCGGACGTTATATAGGCAGGCATTTCCCGGATTGCGAATTGATAGACCTGCCTGTTCTAAATTAAAAAAAGTTAAACCCACGGTCCCTTGCGTCAATATTGACTAACTTTGCGCCGCGCATAGCCATATGAAGGAGTCCGATTACATAATAAGTATTGACAAAGAAGCTCTGGCAGACCTCCCCGTGCTCACGTACCCGGCGGCCATAACGCTTGTTGACTCTGCCGCAGAGGCTCACGCGGCACTGAGGGCTTTGTCGAAAGAAAAATATGTGGGTTTTGATACCGAAACCCGCCCATCGTTCCGCAAGGGCTGCGTGCACAAAGTGGCTCTCATGCAGATTTCAACTGCCGAGCGGTGCTTCCTTTTCCGCCTCAACAAAATAGGCATATGTGCCGAACTTAAGGCCTTTCTTGAAAATCCCGATATAATCAAGATAGGGTTGTCTGTGCATGACGACTTCAATGTGTTGCGTCGTTCAGGCGACATAGAGCCTAAAGGATTTATAGAGCTTCAGGCCTATGTCAAGGGTTTTACCATATCAGACACGTCGCTTCAGAAGATATATGCCATAATTTTCGGCGAGCGCATATCCAAAAGCCAGCGCCTTACCAACTGGGAGGCCGACACACTCACGGAGGCACAGCAGGCCTATGCCGCAATTGACGCGTGGGCGTGTCTTAAGATATACACCTACCTCAGGCACGGGCAGTTCGATTATATGAACTCGCCGTACAGGCATCTGCCTGAACCCGCACCCGAACCTCAACAAAAATGAAATTCAGACGTTCTACCATAATACCTCTCGCTCTTTTCTGCTATCTCGGCGTGATGGCGAGCATTGGTTATAAAGAATATGACGCCGGTCATATGTCGGCTAAATACTACTTCGGTATTATAGGTATCACCCTTGTGATAATTGTGCTTCTTCATTTTAACCTGAAGAGGAGGGAGCGTCTGCGCAAGGAACGCGAAGATGATTTAAAAAACAAATAACATACTCATATAAATGGCTCACAAAGCACTTCTTATCATTCTTGACGGCTGGGGCATCGGCAACCACTCGCATTCAGATGCCATATACAGCACCCCGACTCCCTACTGGGACTATCTGATTAACACATACCCGCACTCCGAACTGCAGGCGAGCGGCGAATACGTCGGACTTCCCGACGGCCAGATGGGCAACTCGGAAGTCGGACACCTCAATATAGGCGCAGGACGTATCGTGTATCAGGACCTTGTGAAAATCAACAAGGCTATCTCTACCGGCTCAATACTTGAGAATCCTGAAATCAAGAGCGCCTTTGAATACTGCGCGCGTACCGGGCAGGCTATGCACTTTATGGGACTTACCTCTAACGGTGGTGTGCACTCTTCGCTCGAACACCTCTACGCGCTGTGCGACATAGCCAAGCGCTACGAACTCAAGAAGGTGTACCTCCATTGCTTTATGGACGGACGCGATACAGACCCCCGCAGCGGACTCGGCTTCATAAGCCAGGTGCAGGAGCACTGCGCCAAGAGCGCCGGCGTGATAGCATCGATAGTTGGTCGTTTCTACGCTATGGACCGCGACCACCGCTGGGACCGTGTGAAAGTAGCTTACGACCTCCTTGTCGACGGCAAAGGCGAGCAGGCTACCGACATGGTGGCTGCCATGCAGCAGAGCTATGACAACGATGTGACCGACGAGTTTATCAAACCGATAAACAATTCCACTGTCGACGGCACAATCAAGCCCGACGACTGCGTTGTTTTCTTTAACTACCGCAACGACCGCGCCAAAGAGCTTACCGAGGTGCTTACACAAAAAGACATGCCCGAAGAAGGCATGCATACCGTTCCCGGGCTTCAGTACTACTGTATGACGCCTTATGACTCGTCGTTCAAGGGCGTGCATATCATCTTCAACAAGGAAGATGTGAAAAACACGCTTGCCGAATATCTGTCGGATAACGGCAAGAAGCAGCTCCACATAGCTGAAACAGAGAAATATGCCCACGTCACATTCTTCTTCAACGGTGGCCGCGAAGCTCCCTTCACGGAAGAAGAGCGTGTGCTGGTGCCGTCGCCCAAAGTGGCCACATACGATTTGAAGCCCGAAATGAGCGCGTACGAGGTTAAGGACAAACTTGTCGGCGCCATCGACACCGAGAAGTACGACTTCATCGTTGTAAACTATGCCAACGGCGACATGGTGGGACACACCGGCATATATCCTGCCATTCAGAAGGCTGTGGAAACTCTCGACAACTGTCTTCGTGACACCGTGGAAGCTGCCAAGGCTCACGGCTACGAGGTGATTATCATAGCTGACCACGGTAACGCCGACAACGCAACCAACGCCGACGGAACGCCAAACACGGCCCACTCGCTCAATCCCGTGCCTTTTGTCTATGTGACAGCCGACAAGAACGCCACGACAGCCAATGGCATACTTGCCGACGTGGCCCCGTCGATACTCCACATACTCGGTATGCCTCAGCCTGCCGAAATGACCGGCGCAGACCTTATAAAAGGCTGATAATCCGTTTATAAATACGGCAGCCCCCTGTTTTACCTCGGTAGAGCAGGGGGCTGCTGCGTGTTTTGTCTTAAATGTTGCGACAATTGGTGCTTTTTTCTTGCGGTGTTAACGTTGGTTTGCAGAAATTTCACTACCTTTGCACTCCAAATTCAGAAAGATATGTCATTGCGACATAGCGTATAAACCAAATCTTACATATTACTAAACAATGAAACTTTCGTGCCTGAAGCGGGTGCTGGCTATGCCGGTGCTGCTTTTAACACTTGCCGGATGTATCGAAGAAGGTTACGACCTTACAGATATTGATACAACGAGCCGTTTTATGGTCAATGACCTCGTGATTCCGGTAAATCTTGATGCTATCACTCTGAAAAGCGTTATTGACATTGACGAAGACAGCAAAATCCAGATTTATACTACTGCCGACGGTCGCCGGTACTATGCCGTCAAAGAATCCGGCACTTTTACATCCGACCCCATAACTGTTGACGAGGTGGTATGTGCCGGTCCGATAATCGCGCCTAACACGATACAGATTGCTCGGTTGCCCGAAATATCGGGTGGCGCTGCGGCTATGTCGATGAGCTATAAAATAGATCCGTCCGAAAGCGAGTTCGTTTACGACATTGAGAATATCGACGAAGCTATCCGCTCGGTAAGCTCTATCAAGGTTAAGCCGATGGCTATAGTGCTGTCGCTTTCGACACCCGACATGGGAGGCTCAGTGGCTTCGCTGACATTTGAAGACCTTAAAATATATATGCCCAAAGGACTTACGGCAACTGCTTCTGCCGGCGAGTATGACCGCGCTACCGGCCTCCTTTCGATAGACAGGCTTGTGGCTCAGGGTGCCGAGGCCAAGGTCGTTGTCACTGTCACTGCTATCGATATGGCCGCCAACGGCTCTGTGCTGAACTACGAGAGCCATTCGCTGAATTATGGCGGTAAGATGGAGGTGCGTTCTGGCACGCTAACTGTTGTGACCACCGGCGGCGAACTCCCTGCGACTATTGACTTCACCACATCGTATGATTTTGCCGATATAGAAGCCACAGCGTTTTCGGGCGAGATAGAGTACAACCTTTCGGGTGTCGACGTGAACGATGTCGATCTCTCAGACCTGCCCGACTTTCTTGCAGGCGAAGGCACCGATATATCCCTTGTGAACCCGCAGATTTACCTCACGGTCAACAACCCTGTAGGCAACGACCGCCTCGACTGCCGCACGGGTCTTACCCTCTCGGCTATACGCAACTCGCAGGTATCTGCCACATATACAATCGATAATCCTTATTTCACAATCGGCTACGAAAAGGGCGAAGGTCCGTATTATTTCTGTCTTTCGCCTTCTAACCCTGCTGATGTTCTTCCCGGTTATCCCGTGAATGAGCTGAGCCACGTGGGATTCGGAGAACTTTCGGGCGTATTGTCCGGCGACGGTCTTCCTTCCAGCCTCGGCATACGCCTCAACGACCCCTGCATTCCCACGCAGACAGTGGCAGACTTCGGTCTTGGCAAGGATATAGCAGGCGTTGACGGCTCTTATGAGTTTTTTGCTCCTCTTGCTCTTGAAGACGGCTCCACTATAATATATACTGATACTGAAGATGGCTGGAGCGACGAAAATGTGGACGCTATCACCATTGAGAAATTTGAAGTGAGCGCTACCGCCACCACCGACGTGCCTCTTGCTGTCAAACTCACGGCAAAGGTGCTCGGAAAAGACGGAAAGCCGATTGATGCAGAGCTCTCGTCGGTAGAACTTCCTGCAAATGCCAAGGACTCCCCGTTCACAATCGTCCTTGGAGAGGGCCAGACAGTGACCAATCTCGACGGTATCACATTCACAGCCCACGTCAAGGCCGACGGCCAGACCGCGCTTTCGCCGGAGCAGAACATCGTGCTGAAGAATCTCAAAGCAAAGGTTTCCGGCCACTATACAAAAGAACTCTAACCTCCGAAACAGCAATCAGATGAACAACATATATATAAAGGGTGCCGCGCTCGCGCTTTGCTCCCTTGCCACGGTGGCGGCAGCCGCTCAGAACACATACTCAGGCTATTTCCTCGAGAATTACACCTATCGCAGCCAGATGAATCCGGCGTTCGGCTCCGACCGCAACTATGTCGGTTTCCCCGGCCTCGGAAATATCAACATAGCCACTCGCGGCAACCTCCATACGTCGGCTGTGTTCTATAACCTTGACGGCCGCACGGTGCTGTTCACCAACCCAGGCGTGGGCGTTGCCGAAGCCATGGGCAAATTCCACGACGACAACAGGATTCAGGCGAACCTGAAGCTGAACATACTTAACGCCGGATTCAAGGCCTTCGGCGGATATAATACCGTTGGCATAAACGCCGTGGCTAATGTGGGTGCCGGCATACCCGGGGCTTTCTTCTCTCTTGCTAAAGAAGGTGTGGCCAACAAGACCTATGACATCAGCAACCTGCGTGCGCATGCCGATGCTTATGCCGAGGTGGCATTCAACCATTCCCGGGAGATAAAGCAGGTGAAAGGTCTGCGTGTGGGCGCTGCCGTCAAATTCCTTGTCGGTGCGGGCAATGTCGATGCTTATTTCCACGAGGCCGACCTCACCCTTGGTGAAAATAGCTGGACGGCTCGGACAAATGCCGACATATATGCTTCGGTCAAGGGTCTTACATATAGCCGAAGTACAAACGAGAATACTGGCCACGAATATGTTTCGGGCGCGGAGATGGGCACATATGGGCCTAATGGCTTCGGTATGGCCTTCGACTTGGGCGCGGAATACGAATGGTCGGACTGGAATTTCTCGGCCGCTCTTATCGACCTCGGTTTTATATCGTGGGGCAACACACAGTGGGCCACAACCGGTGGCACCAAGACTGTGAATACAGATGCCTTTACCTTCAATGTCGATGACGATGCCTCCAATTCGTTCGATAACGAGCTGGACCGTCTGCGCAACCAGTTCTCCGAACTTTACGAACTTGAGGACAGGGGCGACAGCGGAAGCCGTGCACGCATGCTCGGTGCGACGCTTAATCTTGCCGCGCAGTATCGCCTGCCTATGTACAAAAAGCTTTCGTTCGGTCTGCTTAATTCCACACGCATACAGGGAGCGTATACCTGGACCCAGTTCCGCCTTTCTGCCAATGTGGCTCCGGTGAAATGTTTCTCGGCTGGCGCTAACGTGGCCGTGGGAACTTTCGGCTGGTCTTTCGGCTGGGTTGCCAACGTGAAAGTGACAGGCTTCAATCTCTTCCTCGGCATGGACCACACACTCGGAAAACTTGCAAAGCCAGGAGTGCCGCTTAACTCGAATATGGCGGTCAACTTCGGTATCGATTTCCCCTTCTGATAAAAAAGCCATATAGCCGGTGGCCCGTACTTGTATGCGGCCACCGGCTTTTTTATTGAATAATCAGCAAGTTAACCGCTGTAGTCAAAAATCGGCGAAATTTTTTTGGAAAAAATGCTCAAAAAAATTTGCAAGGTTTGAAAAAACGCAGTAACTTTGCAGCGCAAAAGCAAAGAACAAGCTTCTTGCTGAGCAAAATTGCCTTGTGGTGTAATGGCAGCACGTCGGATTCTGGTTCCGCCTGTGGGAGTTCGAATCTCTCCAAGGCAACAAAAAGTGGAGCTTCCATAGCTCCACTTTTTTTATTTCTTTGTCGCTCTCTAAAAAAGATTTGGAGAATTGGCGGGAAAAGCGTACCTTTGCGCCGCAAAACAATACAAAACCAATTTACAAACAAACACTAAATGGCAACAAAAATTAGATTACAACGCCATGGTCGCAAGAACTATGCGTTCTATCCTATTGTCATCGCCGATAGCAGGGCACCACGAGATGGTAGATTTATTGAAAGGATAGGTTCTTATAATCCGAACACTAATCCTGCTACAATTACTCTTAACTTCGAACGGGCTTTGTATTGGGTGAATGTCGGTGCACAACCCACCGATACAGTACGCACAATCCTCTCCAACGAGGGCGTGCTTCTGATGAAGCATCTTCAGGGCGGTGTCGCCAAGGGTGCATTCGACCAGGCAGAGGCAGAACGTCGTTTCGCCGCTTGGAAAGCTAAAAAAGACGCAAAAGTAGCATCGCAGAAGTCTTCTATGGCTGACCGCGCAGAGCTCGAAGCAAAGCAGCGTCTTGAAGCAGAAGAAGCCAAGAACAAAGCTAAGGCAGAAGCCGTAGCCAAGAAGAAAGCAGAAGCAGCTGCGGCAGCCGCAGAAGCAGAAGCCGCTCCCGCCGAAGGCGAGGCTGAAGCTCCCGCTGCAGAATAATCTGCAATCCGACTTCTTCACCAATAATACCCAAAGGGTGTGCCCCGCCGATTTTGGCCGGCACGCCCTTTGCGCTTTATCTCCCCTTTCACAGCCTTGCCGCACGGGCGGGCAAACATAGTCTAATTTGCTAACATGAAGAAATTTACCGAATATTCATCATTCAATCTTTCCGAGCTTAACAAGGAAATGCTCGAAAGATGGCGCGAAGCCGGGCTTTTCGCCAAGAGCGTGGCTCTTCGCGAGGGCGCACCGTCGTTCGTGTTCTACGAAGGCCCGCCTTCGGCAAACGGCATGCCGGGCATACACCATGTGATGGCCCGCACCATCAAGGACCTTTTCTGCCGCTACAAAACCATGAAAGGTTTCCACGTGAAGCGCAAGGCCGGCTGGGACACCCACGGACTGCCTGTGGAGCTTGGCGTTGAGCGTTCGCTCGGCATTACCAAAGAGGATATCGGTAAGAAAATATCTGTCGACGAATACAATGCGGCGTGCCGTCGCGAGGTGATGAAGTATACCCGCGAGTGGGAAACCCTCACCGACACGATGGGCTATTGGGTCGATATGGCCGATCCGTACATAACCTACGACAATCGTTATATCGAGAGTGTGTGGTGGCTCCTTTCGCAGCTTTATGGCAAGAACCTGCTCTATAAGGGCTATACCATACAGCCTTATTCGCCGGCCGCCGGTACTGGCCTTAGCTCGCACGAGCTTAACCAGCCCGGATGCTATCGCGATGTAAAGGACACCACGTGCACGGCCCAGTTCGAGCTTGTAGATCCTATTGAGCCTATGCAGGGCTGGGGCAAGGCGTGCATGCTTGCATGGACCACCACTCCGTGGACACTGCCGTCGAATACGGCGCTTGCCGTGGGGCCGTCTATCCGCTATGTCGTGGCACGTACTTTCAATCCTTATTCGGGAGAGAAAATCACCGTGACAGTGGCAGAGGATCTTGCCGATGCCGTTCTCGGAGCGAAAGGCCGCGATGCTTCTCTTGAAGAATACAATGCGGGCGACAAAATCGTGCCTTGGCAGGTTGTGGCCACTCTCGAAGGGCGCGAGCTGGTAGGAATGCACTATCGCCAGCTTCTTCCGTGGGTCAACCCCGGCGAGGGCGCTTTCCGCGTGATTCCCGGTGATTATGTGACCACTGAAGACGGTACAGGTATCGTGCATATAGCAGGTACGTTCGGTGCGGACGACCTCAGGGTGTCGAAAGCTGCCGGGGTGCCGCCTCTGCATCTTATCGACCGTGACGGCAAACTGCGCCCGATGGTAGACCTTACAGGCCGTTTCTATCGCATAGAGGATCTCGACCCGGCTTTTGTTGCCGAGATGGTAGACGTCGATGCTTATTCGCGCTGGGCCGGTAAGTATGTGAAGAACGACTATAATGCCGATGCCAAGCCCGGTGATGAAACGCTCGACATAGAGATTTGCATGGAGCTTAAGATGACAGGAAAGGTATTCCGCATCGAGAAGCACGTGCACAATTATCCGCATTGCTGGCGTACCGACAAACCGGTGCTTTATTATCCGCTGGACAGCTGGTTTGTGCGTTCCACAGCTATGCGCGACGAACTTATAGAGAACAACAGTCTGATTAAGTGGAAACCTGCCTCCACAGGCTCGGGCCGCTTCGGCAAATGGCTTGAGAATTTGCAGGACTGGAACCTCTCGCGCAGCCGTTTCTGGGGCACTCCGCTGCCGATATGGCGTACTGAGAATGGTGCGGAGGAAATGTGCATCGACAGCGTGGCCACGCTGTATGCCGAGATAGAGAAGGCTGTGGCTGCCGGCATTATGGCGTCGAATCCTTTTGCCGACAAAGGATTCGTGCCGGGCGATTATTCTGCCGAAAACTACGAGAAAATCGATTTGCACCGTCCCTATGTCGACGACATAGTGCTTGTGTCCCCGACGGGCAAGCCCATGTATCGCGAAACAGACCTCATCGACGTGTGGTTCGACAGCGGTTCGATGCCCTATGCCCAGATTCACTATCCGTTTGAGAATAAAGACGCTTTCGACAACGGCGAGCTGTTCCCTGCCGACTTCATAGCCGAAGGTGTCGACCAGACACGCGGCTGGTTCTTCACCCTGCATGCCATAGGCACTATGGTGTTTGGCTCACCGGCATTCAAGGCTGTGGTTTCCAACGGTCTTGTGCTTGACAAGAATGGCGAGAAGATGAGCAAGCGCAAAGGCAATGCTGTAGATCCGTTTGAAACAATCGAGAAATTCGGCTCAGACCCCTTGCGCTGGTACATGATATGGAGTTCTTCGCCGTGGGATAACCTTAAGTACGACCACGACGGCGTTGCAGAGGTATCGCGCAAGTTCTTCTCCACCTTGTCGAACACATACAACTTCTTCGCGATGTATGCCAATGTCGACGGCTTTACCGGCGACGAACCACAGATACCCTTGGCAGAGCGTCCCGAAATAGACCGCTGGATACTTTCGCTGCTCAACACACTTGTGAAGACAGTTACGGAAGAATTCGACGACTACGAGCCTACACGTGCCACACGCGCCGTACATGAGTTCGTGCTTGACAAACTCTCCAACTGGTATGTGCGCCTGAACCGCAAACGTTTCTGGAGCCGAGGGCTTGAACGCGACAAACTCGCCGCTTACCAGACTCTTTACACCTGCCTTCTCACAGTGTCGAAGCTTATGGCTCCTGTGGCACCTTTCTTCAGCGATCGCCTCTTCCGCGACCTTACTGCGGGAGTGGGAACTGTGGAGTCTGTGCATCTGGCTGATTTCCCCGTGTGCGACGATTCGGCTGTGGATGCCGCCCTTGAGCAACGTATGGACATAGCTCAGCGTCTTACATCGCTCGTGCTTTCTCTGCGCAAGAAAGCCAACATAAAGGTGCGTCAGCCGCTTGCCAAAATCCTCGTTCCGGCATCGGATTCGGTGACTGCCGAGGTAGTGGATGCTATCGCAGGAATAGTGAAGGCAGAGGTCAATGTGAAAGACCTTAAGCTCGTGGCCTCCGACAACGAAGTGTTCGTGAAACGCGTGGATCCCGACTTCAAGCGCCTCGGCCCGAAGATGGGCAAGCTTATGAAGCAGGCTGCGGCAGCGATAAAGGCTCTCGACGCGTCGAGCATATCGGACCTTGAAAAGAACGGTATGATAAGCATCGACCTTGACGGTACCTCTGTCGATATCGAGCTTGCCGACGTGAAAGTGATTTCCGAGGATATCCCCGGCTGGCTTGTGGCCAACGAAGGCGACCTCACGGTGGCTCTTGACATCGATGTCACGCCCGAGCTTATGCGCGAAGGTCTTGCCCGCGAAATCATCAACCGCGTGCAGAACATTCGCAAGAGCCGTGGCTACGACATCACCGACCATATCAATCTGCTCTTTGTGCCAAGTCCTGAAATCGAAGAGGTACTTGCCGGATTCGGCGGCTACATCGGAGCGCAGGTACTTGCCGATTCTATAACCACAGGCGAACCTTCCGACCCCAACTCTGTCGAGATACTCGACCTCGACGAGATCAAGTTCGGGGTAGTGGTCACTCCTGCATAACGTATATGTAGGGCGGGAGGCCGGAAAGGCCTCCCGCCCCTAATTATCACCTCCTAATCCAACCATGAGCGAACAATTAAGATATACCGACGAAGAGCTGGAGGAATTCCGCCAGCTTATTCTTGCCAAAATAGAGAGCGCCACCTCGCTTTACGAGGAACTGTGCGCTTCTTTGCGTAATAACGACGGAAACGATACTGCCGACACGTCGCCCACATTCAAGGTTCTTGAAGAGGGTGCGAGCACACTCGAACGCGAGGCCAACGCCCGTCTTGCCGAGCGCCAGCGCCAGTTTATCAATCATCTGCGTGCGGCTCTTGTGCGTATTGATAACAAAACATATGGCATCTGCCGTGCCACGGGCAAGCTTATACCGAAGGAGCGTCTTCGCGCTGTGCCCCACGCAACACTATGTGTAGAAGCCAAAAACAATCCCAACCATTAGTAAATGCACCAAAGCAAAAGCCGCAGACTCCTTCTGCTCGCAACTATTGTAGCCGCGCTGGTCGTTATTTTCGACCAGATACTCAAGTTCTATATCAAGACTCATTTTTATCTCGGCGAGGACGTCGAGGTGCTGTCGTTTTTCCATATCAGATTCATACAGAACAATGGTATGGCGTTCGGCATAGAGCTTGGAAGCAAGTTGTTCCTTACACTTTTCAGGATTATCCTTGTATGCTTCCTCGGGTGGTATATAGCGCGTCTTGCAAAGTTAGCGCGTGTGCCGGCAGGGTATATGGTGGCTGTGGCTCTTGTGGCGTCGGGGGCATTCGGTAACATTATCGACTGTGTGGCCTATGGCGAGATTTTCAGCAATCCGTATCCGCCTGAAGTAGCTGCCATCGTGCCGTGGGGCAGTGGCTACGGCGGTCTTTTCCATGGCCTTGTGGTGGATATGATCTATTTCCCGCTGTTTTCGTTCACATGGCCGGAGTGGATGCCTCTGTGCGGAGGCCGGGTGTTTTCGTTTTTCGACCCGGTGTTCAATATCGCCGATGCCGCCATTACCATAGGCATGGGTATGATAATATTCTTCTATGCCAAGTATCTCGGCTCAGAATATATCAAAAATGAACAGGACAAGGGCAAGAAAGCTTAAGGTAGCCGCAGCTTTGGCCGTGCTGGCGCTTTCGGCCTGCTCCAAGGTGCCTTCGGGGGTGATAGCTCCCGAAGAAATGGCGCAGTTGCTCGCCGATATCCATACAGGTGAGTCGGTGATAGACATGAACCGAATGGAGTTCTCGAGCGATTCCGCCAAGCAGGCCTACAAGCAGAGTGTATATGCCCGCCATGGTGTCACGGCAGAGCAGGTAGACAGTTCGTTCGGGTGGTACGGGCGCAACATTTCCCAGTATATGGAGGTGTATGACCGTACAATCGAGATACTCGACAGACGTCTGATAGAAACCGGCAACCGCATTGCGGCCGATGCCGCCCTTTCGATAGCGGGCGACTCTGTTGACGTGTGGCCTAATCCACGATTCATCACATTCAACAGCCATATGCCGTCGCGTTTTGCCACATTCTCTTTTGCGGCAGACGAGAACTGGGAGCCCGGCGACTCATACACATGGAGAGCCAAGTTTTTCAACCATGCGCTTGATTCCCGGTGGACTATCGCGGTGGAATATACCGACGGCTCGGTGGAATATATAGCGCGCAAATTCTCCGGCGATGGCTGGAACCAGTTGGTGATACATACTGATTCCACGCTTACGGCGCGGCGCGTGTTCGGATTTTTTGAAGGCGAAGGCAAGTCCGGCACCGATCTCAGGCTCGACAGTATAGAGATGGTGAGAAAGCGTCTTAACCCTGAAAAATACGCGGGGCGCCACATTGTGCGCAAGATACGTAAGTTCAACGATGAAGAAAGCTCCGATTCGATATCTGGCCAGAACCGTTGAGTACGCTGGGGAAAAGCGCGCTTTGTCCGTTGCCACGATTTATTGCAAGGAAGATGGCGAATGGAGTGTAGACATTGCGCCTTTTGAACGCGAAGCGCACTCCACAGCCTACCACGGCGGGACGCTTCGCATAGAGCTGCGTGGCCGCGAAATGCCTTTGATTGAGCTGCTGCCGTGAGCGCGCGTGGCTGCCGAGCAATTTTTTGAGCATTGCAGCGTTATCATTATATGTTGAAGCGCTTATACTTAGTTCTGATTATATATACTCTTTCCGCTGTTTTTATCGAGGCAAAAGGCCCGGTGAAGATTAGCGGCGTCGTTACCGACAGCGAGAATGAACCTCTCGAATTTGTAACAGTAAAGATTAAAGGCACGGCAATCGGGACGATTACCGAGGCCGGAGGTCGATACAGCTTGACTGCTCCAGAAGCGGATACCATAAGGGTGATTTTTTCCTGCATTGGCTTTGAAGAATCCAAGCGCAGGCTTATCGATGCTTCAGGCGAGGTGACGCTCAACGTGAAGATGAGTCCGGCGAGCTATGCCCTTGGCGGCATCGAGGTGAGCGACTACCGAAAACAGACCTCGGGTATGCAGACGATAGACAACGGGTCGTACCGTTTGTCGCCCGATGTGAGCGGAGGCAGCGTGGAGTCGCTTCTGACCACGATGGCCGGTGTGAGTGCAGCCAACGAAATGAGCAACAGCTACAGTGTGCGCGGCGGCTCTTACGATGAGAACAGCGTGTACATAAACGGGATAGAGGTATACCGCCCGCAGCTCGTGAGCAGCGGGCAGCAGGAAGGCCTGAGCATTATAAACCCTGATATGGTGGGCGCGATCGGTTTCTCAACGGGCGGATTTGATGCTTCGTATGCCGACAGAATGAGCAGCGTGCTCGACATCGCATATCGGCAGCCGGAGGCTTTCGAAGGTTCAGTGGCGGTGTCGCTTATGGGGGCGAGTGCTGCCATCGGTTCGAGTTCGCGCAATTTTTCGCAGCTGCACGGCATACGCTACAAGCAGAATGCCTCTTTGCTCGGCTCGCTTGAGGAAAAAGGCGATTACGACCCGCGTTTTTTTGATTATCAGACCTCGATGACATATGCCTTTTCGCCGAAGGTAAAGTTGTCGGTGCTTGGCAATGTGGCTGTGAATAATTACAAATTCATACCGCACACGCGCACTACCAAGTTTGGCACTTCCACAGACGCGAAAGAATTTACGGTGTATTTCGACGGTATGGAAAAAGACCGCTTTGAAACCTATTTCGGTGCTGCCACATTGAGCTATAAGCCGTCTAAAAAGACAGAGTTTGCCTTGCAGGCTTCGGGATTCTTCACCAATGAGCTTGTGAGCTATGATATTTCAGGAGAGTACTGGCTCGACCAGGCCGGTGCCGGAGATGCCGACAACGGAGGCGTGGGCGGAGAGCTTGGCGTGGGACGCTACCACGAGCATGCCCGCAACCGCTTCAAGGCCTCGGTAGTGGATATTGCTCTGAAAGGCGCTACCGGCATACGCGGCCATAATCTCAACTACGGCTTGGGCTTCAAGCATGAAACCGTGTTTGACCGTGCCCGCGAGTGGGAGCTTCGCGACTCGGCCGGCTTTTCCCTGCCTGCCGACCCCGATGCCGTAAGGGTGATTTATAATCTCAGTTCCCGAAATGACTTGGCTTCAAATCGTTTTTCGGCATTTGTCCGCGACAGCTACAGGTTTGAAAGCTCGGCCGGTTTCTTCAATATCGATGCCGGCGTGCGATTTTCGTACTGGGACTACAACAAGGAGTTCCTCGTAAGTCCGCGTGCGAGCGTGGGCTTTGTGCCGCAGAGTATGTCCCGGCTTGCATTGCGCTTCGCCACAGGGCTTTATTATCAGACTCCGTTCTTTAAGGAATTGCGTCTTCCGCATACCGATGCCGAGGGCAACGAGATAATAACCCTCAATTCGTCGATAAAGTCGCAGCGTTCCTTCCAGCTTATACTCGGGGCAGACTATACGTTCCGGGCATTCGGACGGCCTTTCAAACTTTCCGGCGAGGCTTATTATAAGGCCCTGAGCAATCTGATTCCATATGAGATCGACAATCTGAAAATTGTGTATGCCGGCCAGAATCTGAGCAAGGGATTCGCCACAGGTGTTGATTTCAAGTTGTTCGGGCAGTTTGTACCGGGAACGGATTCGTGGCTCAGTTTTTCGCTAATGAAGACGCAGGAAGATATAGGCGGCATCAAGGTGCCGCGGCCTACCGACAGGCGTTATTCTTTCGCATTGTTCTTTACTGATTATTTCCCCAAGCTGCCAAAGCTTAAATTTAATCTCAGGGGCGTGCTGTCCGACGGACTGCCTATGACAGCTCCGCACGAGAGTCGCGACAAGGGCTATTTCCGCGCGCCGGCTTACAAGCGTGTCGATGTCGGTCTTGCCTACGGACTTGTCGTGCCTGATGCCTCAGGTGTGAGGCGCTCGGGCTTTCTGCGCTATTTCAAGAGCGTGTGGCTGGGGGTAGATGTTTTCAACCTCTTAGGTATCAGCAATGTTGGTAGCTATTATTGGGTGACAGATGTGAACGACATACAGTATGCCGTGCCCAACTATCTTACAGGCCGGCAGTTCAATGTGCGCCTGTCAGTCGAGTTCTGATATATAGAATCCGTCGACTTTTATTTTTCCTGCTTCGGCAAGCTGCCTTATGCGTTCGGCCACTTCTTTGGCGTGGTGCGGAAAGTGAGGTTGCAGAGAGCGTGTGTCGAGCTTTTTGTACGGTGCTATCATACTGAAAAATTCCTTCAGTCGTTCGTCGAAAGCCTCCGGGTCGAACGCCCGTATGCCTTTCTTTGCCCGGCATACGTCGCACTGGCCGCAGTCGGCGGCGTCTTTTTCGCCAAAATATGACAACATGCGGCTTACCCGACACGAATCGGAGCCGTATATGAAATCCTTCATTGCCTCGAGCCTCGTTTTCATAGCGTCCCGACGATCCTCGTACACATTTTTGTCGATTATGAGCTGTGAGCCTGCGACCCTGTTTATGGTTTGGTAGAGGTAGGGGGTGCGCTTGCGCGGAATATAGCCGACTACGTGGCTTCGCCGCAGCTCTATAAGCGTCTGATACACTTCGTCGGTGCGCAGTGAGCACCTTCGAGCAAGCATATCTTCGTCGATAAATACATAATCGGCAAACAATCCCGGGTAATTCCGTAGCAGAGTTTGGATAATTTCCTCTGTGCGCGGGTCGGAGTGCATAGAGTATAACTCTTCGCGGGTGCATACAAACATCAGTCGCGAGCGCGTGTCCATCTCTTCGGTGTATACGAAGTATCCCGAGCGCTCCAGTATGCCTATTGCACCGGCTACCTGCCTCGGAGGAAGGCGGTATTTCTCGCACATCTCGTCGGGGCGGAACTCATAGATTTGCCCGAATCCCTCGCCCATGCTTATGCCGAGGTAGCGGCAAATCTCGTCGTATGTTCGGGCTATAAATTCTCGTGGGGGGAAGGCCTCGGCGAGTCGTTTGCCGAAAGTGGCTTTGTCGCGCTCGGTGGCGAGAAGCACCGCGAACGACGGTTTGCCGTCGCGACCGGCACGTCCTGCTTCCTGATAGTATTCCTCGAGTGTGGAGGGAGGGTCGAAATGTACCACGAGCCTCACGTCGGCCTTGTCGATTCCCATTCCGAAAGCCGTTGTGGCCACCATTACCCGCACCGCGCCTGAATGCCACGCCTCTTGGCGCTCAGTCTTTTCTCTTAATTCAAGGCCGGCGTGGTAGTAGGTGGATTGTATCGAGGCTCCGGCCAGATAGTCGGAAATTTCTTTGCAGCGTTTGCGCGAGCGCACATACACAATGGCCGAGCCGGAGGTCGAGGTGAGGATTCGCAGAAGTTTGTCGAGCTTGCTCTCGCATATCCTTACCAAAAATGAAAGATTATCGCGCGAAAAACTTCGGGAGTAAATCGCCGGTGAGCGCATTTCGAGTTTGTCGGCGATGTCTGCCACAACCTGCGGTGTCGCCGATGCCGTGAGGGCGAGGAACGGCACTTCCGGGAAGCGTTCGCGCAGTGCCGACAAAGCGAGGTAGGACGGGCGGAAGTCGTAGCCCCATTGGGATATGCAATGAGCCTCGTCGGCTACGAACATTGCCACGTTCCACGCGTCCATGCGCGCTATGAAATTGTCGCGTTGCAGCCGTTCCGGGGCGAGGTAGAGCAGTTTGATGCGTCCTTGGCGCAGCCGTTCGTAGGCGTAGTCGGCCTCGGCGCGAGTCATTCCGCCATATATGCAGGCTGCAGGAACCCTGCGTTTTTTCAGATTGTCCACTTGGTCCTTCATCAGGGAGATAAGCGGCGTTATCACCACTGTGAGGCCGTCGAGTACGAGCGAAGGGACTTGGAATGTGAGCGATTTGCCGCCCCCTGTGGGCAGCAGCCCTATGGTGTCGCAGCCAGATAGCACGCTCTGTATTATGTCTTCTTGCAAGGGGCGGAAATTGTCGTAGCCCCAGTATTTTTTCAGGACGGAATGTATGTCGGCATCGTCGGCCGGATAGCCGTCGTTGTCGCTGTAATCATCTGAAAAATCGTAGTATCCTTCTGGACAATCCATTATTCGAGGTCGGCGCGTATCTGCTTCACGAGGAGTTGCAGGGTCGACGAAGCGTTCTGGTGCTTGTTTTCCTCGATAGTGTAGCAGATGTTGAACGGACGTCCTGAGTGTATGTGGTCGAAGTACGAGGCCATGTTGAACGCAATGCCGTTGACAACGCGTCCTGAGGTGTCGTCGACAAGTTCGAGCTTTATATGCTCAAGATTGCGTCCCACGAGCTTGCTCGTGCCGAAGTCTTTCACGCGGCGTGTGCAGAAAGTGGGTTTGCGGTTTCCGGGGCCGAAAGGATTGAACAGTCTGAGCGTGGAAACGAACTCCGGCGTTATTTCCGAGAAGGTGAGGAAGGCATCGATGTCGATTTGCGGGGTAAGTTGCTCCGGCAGTATGTTGGCCGACACGTATTCTTCAAAGCGCCTGGTAAATTCGGCTATGTTCTCCTCCTTCATGGACAGGCCGACAGCGTATGCGTGGCCGCCGAAATTTTCCAGCAGGTCGCGGGTTGACTCCACGGCCTTGTATATGTCGAAGCCCTGCACCGAGCGCGATGAGCCTGTGGCAAGTCCGTTGGATAGCGTCAGCACCACCGAGGGCTTGTAGTACAGCTCTGTAAGTCGCGATGCCACAATGCCTATGATTCCCTTGTGCCAGTCCTTGTTGTAGATTACAATCGATTTTTTTGGAGAGTGCATCTCGCCACGGCCTTCGAGGATTGTGTTGGCTTCTTCGGTTATTCGCTTGTCGAGCTCCTTGCGGTCTTTGTTGTACTGGTCTATCTCGATGCTTTTGCGGGCGGCTTCCTTGGCATCGCGGGCAACGAGGAGTTCCACCGCCTCGCTGCCGCTCTGCATGCGTCCTGAGGCGTTTATACGCGGTCCTATTTTGAATACGACGTCGCTTATGCTTATCTCCTTGCCGCCGAGTCCGCAGGTTCGTATTATGGCTCTCAGTCCGAGATTGGGGTTGGAGTTAAGGCGTTTCAGCCCCATGTACGCCATGGTGCGGTTCTCGTCGATCATCGGAACAATGTCGGCGGCTATGCTCACGGCCACGAGGTCGAGCATGCTCTCAAGCTCGGCCGTGGCTATGCCGTTGCTTATAGAGAACGCCTGCATCAGTTTGTAGCCCACGCCGCAGCCTGAAAGATGCGGGCAGGGGTATGTGGAGCCTTCGAGCTTGGGATTGAGTATGGCTACCGCAGGCGGAAGCTCGGCGTCCGGCACGTGGTGGTCGCATATTATGAAATCGATGCCGCGTTCGGCTGCATAGCGTATCTCGTCGATGGCCTTTATTCCGCAGTCGAGAATTATTACGAGCTTTATGCCGCGTTCGGCCACATCGTCTATGCTTTTGCGGGATATGCCGTAGCCTTCCTCGTAGCGGGTGGGGATATAGTATTCGAGCTCGGAGTAAAAATTCTGCAGATAGCGGTACACAAGGGCCACGGCCGTGGTGCCGTCCACATCGTAGTCGCCATATACGAGGATTTTTTCTTTTGAGCCCATCGCCCGGTTCAGCCGCTCGACGGCTTTATCCATGTCCGGCATTAGGAAGGGATCGTGAAGGTCGCGCAGAGAGGGATGGAAAAACTTCTCGGCTGCTGCTATTGTCGTTATACCCCTTTGTACCAACAGGTCGCTAATCGGCGAGCAGTTGGCAAAACGGCGCGCAAGCTCTGCCCCGAGCCGTTGTTCCTCGGACGATAGTGTGGGGAAGTTCCATTTTCGTGTCATTATGCTGTGCGCGGTTTTCTGCAAAAATACAAAAAAACGGCAACACCGAAGTGCTGCCGAGTGTTAAAAGAGTGAAATTGGCTTGCTGTTATTCGCCGAGGAGCACTTTGGCGCCGAGCGGGCTCAGGTAGTTGTTTACCGAGTACGGTTCCACCGGTATGCTAATGCGTCCTTGCGCGTAGCTTGCCACCTCGTATGGCTGGTATACGAATACTATTTCACCGTTGGCGTTGAGATAGAAATTGTTGCCGCTTGGCAACTCGTTGACGTTGGTTTCTCCGATATAGCCTTTCATCGAATTGGCCCGGTTGCGCAGTATGGCCGGCAGGGCTGCGAGGCCTTCCTGCGTGAACAGCTCGTCGAGTGTCACCACTTTTCCGGCAGTGGCCGAGTATGTGACGTATTGGGTGGTGTACATGCCATGGGCCGCGCGCGGGTAGTAGGCCGAAAGGGTTACTCCGTATGATATATATTCGGAGGTGAGCGCTGCCACGTCGCCTTTCACTCCCACGAACCCGTCGTAGTTATTCAGGGAAGCCTTTGAGGAAGCGAGGCTGTCGGCCGTGGCTTCCGTGACATCAAGCGCGGCGGGGGTGTAGCCCATATCCTCGCATTTGTTTAGGAAATAGGACTCTATGGCCGTTGATGCGTCGGGAGTTATGGTGTCGAAGGCTATGCGGAATATGCTGTCGCGAAATGCCTTGATGCCCTGGCCGAGGTATTCTGTCGGAAGGACGAGTTCTGCCTTGCAGCCTGCCGAAAGGTCTGTTTCATTGTCGAAATCGCTTGCTGAATTTTCAAGCGTGTAGGCTTTTTCTATATCTATGCGTTCGAAGCAAATACCCATGTCTTTTGCTGCTTTGGACTTGGGTGTGCCGTCGCAGCCTTGCAGCATGGCGCCTCCGACTAAAAGAGCCGGGATAAGTGTTTTAATAGACAGTGTGATAGCTTTCATTTTTATAATTGTTTTATGTCTGCAATAACGTTGCATTGCTTGTATTTGTTGCAATGACGTATGCAAAATTAGCAAATAATTTATATGTATGGCGCTTTGGTAAAAGATTTGCTTATGTCTGAAAAAATGACTACCTTTGTATGCTTTAAATAGAACGTACAAGTATTAAATATGGCAGAACATAACGAGGAGTACAGCGCCAGTAATATCCAAGTGCTTGAGGGCCTTGAGGCCGTCCGCAAGCGCCCTGCGATGTACATAGGCGACATCTCCGAAAAGGGTTTGCACCATCTTGTGTATGAAGTGGTGGACAACTCTATCGACGAAGCCCTTGCCGGCTTTGCCTCCGATATTCAGGTAATTATAAACGAGGATAATTCGATAACCGTTATCGACAACGGTCGTGGTATTCCTGTCGATATGCACGAGAAGGAGCACAAAAGTGCTCTCGAAGTGGTGCTGACCGTGCTGCATGCCGGCGGTAAGTTCGACAAGGGTTCATACAAGGTGTCGGGCGGTCTGCATGGCGTGGGCGTGTCGTGTGTGAACGCGCTGTCCACATATCTGCGTGCCGAAGTTCGCAGGGGCGGCAAGATTTACGCTCAGGAATACAGCTGCGGCAAGCCCACCACCACTGTCGATGTGATAGGGGAGTGCTCCGAAACAGGTACTTCGGTGACATTCAAGCCTGACGGCAGCATCTTCACCACCACTGTCTACAGCTATTCGATACTTGCCAACCGTCTTCGCGACCTCGCTTTCCTTAATTCGGGGATATCGCTCCACCTTACGGATATGCGCGAGCTTGATGCCGAAGGCAAGCCCCGCAGCGAAACATTCCGCAGCGAAACAGGCCTGCGCGAGTTCGTGCAGTATATCGACTCCAACAAGGAATCGCTGATAAACGATGTAATCGACCTTACGACCGAGAAACAGGGTATACCCGTGGAGGTGGCGCTTACGTACAACACCACGTCTAACGAGAATATCTACTCCTTTGTAAACAATATCAACACCATCGAAGGCGGCACGCACCTTACCGGCTTCCGTCGCGGCCTTACTTCGACACTTAAGAAGTATGCCGAGGACAACAACCTGTTGAAGAACGCCAAGGTGGAGATTGCCAGCGATGACTTCCGCGACGGTCTTACCGCCGTGATTTCCGTAAAGGTGATGGAGCCGCAGTTTGAAGGCCAGACAAAGACCAAGCTCGGTAACAACGAGGTGATAGGCGCCGTGCAGACATCGGTAAGCGAGGCTCTGCGCAATTATCTCGAGGAACACCCGAAGGAGGCCAAGGTGATAGTGGAGAAGGTGGTTCTTGCCGCCCAGGCTCGCCACGCTGCTCTCGCTGCCCGCCAGAAGGTGCTGCGCAAGTCGCCGCTTTTCGGCGCGGGACTTCCCGGCAAGCTCACTGACTGTTCCAGCCGCACGGCTGAAGACTGCGAGATATTCCTTGTCGAAGGTGACTCGGCAGGCGGTACGGCCAAGCAGGCACGCGACCGCCGCTTTCAGGCCGTTCTGCCTCTGCGAGGCAAGATCCTGAATGTGGAGAAGGCGATGGACCACCGCATATTCGACAATCAGGAAATAACCAGCCTTTTCCGGGCATTGCGAGTGTCGATAGGCACAGAGGACGACCCCAAGGCGCCCAACCTCTCCAAGCTCGCCTACCACAAGGTGATAATTATGACTGATGCCGACGTCGACGGCGCGCACATTGCCACGCTGTTGATGACATTCTTCTTCAGGCGTATGCGTCCGCTTATCGAGCAAGGCTACCTCTACCTCGCTTCGCCGCCACTCTACAAGTGCAAGATGGGCAAGAACGAGGAATATTGCTGGAACGATATGCAGGTGCAGCAGTTCATAGCCCGTTTCGGCGAGCGAACCAACGTGCAGCGCTACAAAGGTCTTGGCGAGATGAGCGACGAAGAGCTGCGCACCACCACCATGGGACCTGAACACCGAATCCTCAAGCAGGTGCGGATAAGCGATGCCGCCGAAGCCGACCGTGTGTTCTCGATGCTGATGGGCGAGGACGTGGCTCCACGACGCGATTTTATAGAAGCAAATGCAACTTACGCTACAATCGATGCGTAATTGCTGAACGATAAGCCCCGCGGATATGTTTATATTGATATCCGCGGGGTATTTTTAGAGGGTGTTTAATAATATCTGTTAAAGCACAGGCCAAAAAGTTTGAGATGGATTTATTACTGAGCCGAAAGAGCATAGCGGTGGCTATGTGACTGAGGCGAAGGGATAAAGACACTCAAAATTTTTGGAGGCGAAGCCTTTGATGCCCCTTCGGCAGATATTATCCGATGGTTCGGTGGAGGGTAAATTTAACAATAGTGCCGTCTTGGCGTCTTTTTGTTAACCTGCCCATTACTCATCGGTCACATAGCCACCGCTATGCTCCCTCTTCTTAATGAACAGTTTAAACAAAAATACACCAACCTGTGCTTTAACAGATATTATTAAACACCCTCTTAGACTCTGCAACTCATCATTATATGGCAAAGACAAAAAACACATCTCGAAACAGCCGTCAGCTAAAGGCCGACGTCGACAATTACATAGCAGGCCGTAAAAACGAAACATTTAACTACAGGCAGGTTTCGCACGCCATAGGGCAGGATACTCCTGCCGCGCAGAGGACTGTCGCTCTTTATCTGGCCGAACTCGCCTTTGACGGCGAACTTATAGAAACAGCTCCGGGCAAGTACAAGTCGCCGCAGCGCACAGTAAAGGCCGAAGGCGTTTTTGTGCGCCGCAGCAACGGAAAGAACGGCGTGATAACCGACGACGGCGAGGAGCTATTCGTGGCAGAACGCAACTCCATGCACGCCCTTAACGGCGACCGCGTGGCAGTGGCCATAGCCGCGAGGGTGAAAGGCCGCGAGCCGGAGGCGGAAGTGACTGAGATTATAGAAAAAAAGGAACAGACCTTTATCGGCACTCTGAAAGTGGACAAGCGCGTGGCCTTCATGGTTACCGATTCTAAATTCCTTGCTGCCGACATATACATACCGCGCACCAAGCTTAAAGGCGGTAAAAACGGCGACAAGGCTATTGTCCGCATCACCAACTGGCCCGACGAGGCCAAGAATCCCCAGGGCGAGGTTGTAGACATACTCGGAGAAACAGGAAAGAACGATACCGAGATGCACGCCATTCTCGCAGAGTTCGGGTTGCCGTACCGTTACCCTGAATCGGTAGAAAAGGCTGCCGAAAAAATTGACGCGGGAATAACCCCCGAAGTGATAGCCGCGCGCGACGATATGCGCGATGTCGTTACCTTTACCATCGACCCCCGCGATGCCAAGGACTTTGACGACGCTCTTTCGGTGCGCCGTCTTGCGAATGGGAATTACGAGATAGGCGTCCACATTGCCGACGTCACGCACTATGTGCAGCCCGACACGCCTCTCGACCGCGAGGCCCGCGACCGTGCCACGAGCGTGTATCTGGTAGACCGCGTGGTGCCCATGCTGCCTGAACATCTAAGCAACGGTATATGTTCGTTGCGCCCTGACGAGGACAAGCTTACCTTCTCCTGCGTTTTTGAAATGGACGACAACGCCCGCGTGCAGGCATCGCGCATAGTGCGCACGGTTACACGGAGCAATCGCCGTTTTACCTACGAGGAAGCGCAGGAAATTATCGAAACTGGCAAAGGCGATTTTTCCGAAGAGGTGTTGCTGCTCGACCGCCTCGCCAAAAAACTGCGCGAGGCACGATATGACAATGGCTCTGTAGATTTCGACCGCGCCGAGGTTCGCTTCGAGATAGACGAAACAGGACACCCGGTGTCGGTATTCTTCAAGGAATCCAAAGACGCCAACAAGCTGATCGAGGAGTTTATGCTCCTTGCCAACAAGACCGTGGCTGCCGCTATAGGCATAGTTCCCAAGCGTAAGAAAGCAAAGGCGTTTGTATATCGAGTGCACGATGTTCCCGATGCCGAGCGTCTGTCGAATCTCGCCGAGCTTTCGCGTGTGTTCGGCTATAAGTTGAAGACTACAGGCACGCCGAGGGATATCAACCGTTCGCTCAACAAGATGCTTAAAGACATCAAAGGCAAGGGAGAGGAAAACCTGTTGGGAACCCTCGCTATCCGCTCGATGGCAAAGGCTATATACACAACCACCAATATAGGACACTACGGGCTCGGATTCGAGTATTATACCCATTTCACATCGCCGATACGCCGCTATCCCGATATGATGGTGCACAGGCTGCTCGAGCGCTATCTTTCCGGTGGCCGTAGCGTGAATCTTCAGAAACTCGAGGAGCAATGCAAGCATTCGTCCGATATGGAGCAGCTTGCGGCAAACGCCGAGCGTGCCTCCATCAAGTACAAGGCCGTTGAATATATGGCCGATCATCTCGGAGAGGTGTTTTCGGGCGTTATATCGGGCGTGACCGAGTGGGGCTTGTATGTGGAGCTTGACGACAACAAGTGCGAAGGTCTTGTGCCGATGCGTGACCTCGCTGATGATTTCTACGATTTCGACGACCGCAACTACTGTCTGGTGGGTCGCAAGCGTGGCAACAAGTACCGCCTCGGCGACAAGGTGGTGGTGCAGGTGGCGCGTGCTGATATTCAGAAGAAACAACTCGACCTCGTAATTGTGGACGAGAAGAACCCGCCGCGTCCGCTTGAAGCACTCTCCGCATCGAAGCCGCGTGGCCGCCAGCCCGAAAGCGTGGGCAAGAAGCGCCGCAAGGGCAGAAGATAATATTATTATTGCATCTGAATGAATAAAAACGATAATATGCCCGTCGGCACCATACATGTCGACGGGCTTCGTTGTTTCGCAAGGCACGGAGTGTTGCCTCAGGAACGCGTGGTAGGTAATGTTTTCGAGGTGTCGCTGGTGCTTAAAGTAAGCGCCGGGGCAGCCATGGTTGGCGACTGCCTCGACGCAACAGTGAATTATGCTGAAATTGTAGATGTTGTAAGGGAGGTTATGGCCGAACCTTCGGCATTGCTCGAAAATGTGGCTTGGCGCATAAAGGAGGCGCTGTCGCAGCGCTTTGAAAGGATTGCCGGAGGCACAGTGTGTGTGTATAAGCTCCAGCCTCCGATGTCGGCCGAACTTTCGCGGGTAGGCTTCTCGTTCAGCTGGTAGCCGGGCTATATCAGGGGGCTTTTCATGTCTATTATTGTGGTGGCTCCTGATACCTCGGTAATGGTCACGATGCAGTTGGCGTTAACATCTGTTTTTTCGAGATGTTCCCATATGGAGCTGTTGTCCATGGCGTCGAACGCGCTAAATTCGCGCACCTGTCCCGCAGGGCTGATTGTGCGGCAGCTTGCGCGCAGGGCGTTCTGGTATGCGCGTTCGCTGTACTTGCAGTCAGCGCTGTAGCCGCGAGTACGCTCGGCGCGTTTCTGTGCATCAGCAGCTTGTTTGCTCGCTTTTGCAGCCTTTTTGCGAGCCTCGCAAGCTTGCTTCCGGGCTTCGGCGGCGCGCTTGCGTGCCATGGCCGCCAGTTTTTTATTGGCTTTGTCGGCTTGCTTTTGGTAGCTATTGGTTGAAGTGCTTGTGCTTACTTTTGTGTTGCAGCCGAAAGAGTCGAATACCAATATTTCCGAGCCTGTCGAATGCTCGTCGTCTATATAGCTTTGGTCGTCAGCGTCTTGGCTGCGCCAGCTCATTACAAGTGTGTATGGGGCGGAGTAGCCCTGGCCCCATGTGAGGGAGTATGTGCTTGTGCCTTTGTTGTTTTCAAAGCGATATGTCATCATCTTGTCCGTTTTCGAAGCGCTCACTGTATTGTCGCGCTCGTCTTCAAAGGCTTTGAGGAGCTGCTGGTAATATTTGGGATTTTGGAAATTCATTATTCGCGATATGCGCACAAGCTTTTTCTTGCGCGGGGCGCGGCGTTCGGTATATGTTGTTTCTACATCGGGGCGCTTTTCCATATCTTCGATGTATTTGTCGATTTTGGCTTGTGCCGAAGCCGAAATCGCTATGCAAAGCAATGCTATTGCAGATATAATTGTTCGAGCCATATCTGTATGAATTATGATTGTTTGTGTTAGTTGGAATGTTCGTTGAGCAAATCGTTGCAAAGCTGCCGGGCAAGCACCGGGTCGCTTACGCCGGACAGGGCGTTTTCAATAATGGTGTTGTCCGATTCTATTTCGGGAATGTTTTCAAGTTCGGTAGTGAAGTTGCTGAGGCTGTCGGCAATGTGCTCTGCCCGTATCACGGATACCATAATCGCGTCGAGGTCGCTGATGCGCTTGCCGTTGCGTATCACGTAGCTTCCGACATATTGCGCATACAGGGTGTTGTCCATCTTTTTTTCCAGCGGGTCTGATATGAATAGGGCCGATACGGTGATTGCGGCGGTAGCCGCGGCAGCGGCCCCGTATTTGAGCCACGCGCGGTATCTGCGTTTGGGTTTGGCAGAGGGTATGGTGTTTTCTTCACCCGAAAGCGAGGCATACCATGCGAACATAGCCCGATAGCGTTCGAGGTCGGAAGGAAGGCTTCCCGGCTCCGATTTGCTGTACGCCGAGTAGATGCAGGCTTCTTCATCAGGCGTGGTAGTGCCGTCGAGGAAGGCTTCTATCTGAGTGCGGAGTAATTCGTAAGGCATATTAATCATTTAAACAGGTTGGGTCAATATTTGAGCCACACGCCTTCTGGCGCGTGATAGCGCGGTGCGAACAGCACCCTCCGAGGTTCCGAGAACGGCGGCTATGGCAGCATTGTCGTAGCCTTCGACGTGCCTTAGTCTGATGAGTATCTGCTGCGCTTCGGGTAGGGCGGCAAGCACTGCGTCGATACGCGCGGCACTTTCGTTGCGTTCAAGCTCCGTGTCGGGACTCTCGGCATCGCTCAGCTCGGCAGCATCTTCGAGGCTTATGGCTCCGTGGTGCTGGCGGACGGCGTTGAGAGCCAGCCTGCGTATAATAATGCGGGCAAGAGCCTCGACCGATCGGTATTCGGTAAGCCTTTCGCGCATGCTCCATAGCTTGAGCATGGTGTCCTGCGCGAGATCTTCGGCTTCCGCTTCGCTCACCACAATCTGCCTGGCCGCTTTTACGAGGCCGGGTCGCAGGCTGAGTGCGAGTGTTTCGAAGTCTTTGGCGTTCATGCTGTTTTTATGCGTTCTCGCAATATAGACACGCAATATGTGCCTTTGTTACACCCGTAGGTGAAAAAAATCAATTTTTATCTCAGTAAGGTTGCCGTGGCGACTTTTATGGTGTTAAGTTGTGTTAAAATACGTGGTTGCCGCTTGTAGTTCGGCAAAAAGGCAGTACTTTTGTGTCCGGGTAAGTCCTACACGGCCAGCTCCCCGAGAATCCCCCAGGTCTTGACCGAAGCAAGGGTATCGGGTTGTAGCGGTGCGATGTAGTAAGCTTACCTTTTTTTGTATACATACGTTGGCTCCCTCTTATTATAATCAAGATGAAAGAAGCTGTAGACCAATTGCTTGCAGAAGGTGCTGATTTGGCTATGCCAATATCGGCGTCGTTGGTGGTAACTGCTGCATGGCCTGTTATGAAGTGCCGTTATGGCTGTCCTAACTATGGCCATAATCGCTGTTGTCCGCCTTATTCGCCGGCATGGGAGGAGATGCGTGCCATTCTTGGTAATTATACTACGGCCATACTTTTCAGAACGCATTCTATCACGGCAGGCACTCCGCTTGCCGTGTCGGTTGCCGCCGGGCTTTTTCGGCGGGGCTACTACAAGGTGCTTCCTTTCGGAACCGGGCCTTGTCGCTTGTGTGCGGAGTGCACTCCCGATTCGTGCCCACGACCGTGGGAAACGGCGCCGTCGATGGAAGCTTGCGGAGTAGATGTGTTCGCAACGGTGCGCAATGCCGGGGTGGAGGTGTCAAGTTATGCTCCCGAAGGCTCAGTGCCTGATTGTTTCGGCCTGATTTTGGTAGAATAATAAGGAATAAGCAATGAGGCTCCGTCTGGTGTTATCCACGACGGAGCCTCATCGTTATATATGAGTGTTGTTATTTAATGGGTTTGTACTCCACGAATGCCTCGATAGCTTCGTAAGAGGCGAGGCCGAGTCCCTCATAGAGCTGAGCGGTGGCACGGTTGCGGTCTTCGGCACGCTGCCAGAACAGACGGTCGTCGTCGCCAAGGAACGGCGCGTTTTCCATCTGGCTCTGGTGTTTGAGAATGGAGTTGCGTTTGAAGCGTAGTTCTTCCGGGCTGATTGGCACAGCCATTTCGATGTGGTCGATTTCCCATTCGGCCCAAGCTCCTCGGTACATCCATATGCGGCAGTCTTTCATCCATTCTTCGTCGCGTAGCTCGTAGAGGGCTGCGAGAACTGCGTCGGTGCACACCTTGTGTGTGCCGTGCGGGTCGGCGAGGTCGCCGGCAACGAAGATTTGCTGCGGCTTGACGTCCTGCAGAAGTTTGATTATGATATCGACATCGCGCTGCGACAGGTCACCTTTCTTGATTGTGCCCGTTTCGTAGAACGGCAGGCGCAGGAAGTGTATGTTGTCGGGTTTGACTCCTATGTAGTTGCAGGCGATGGTGGCTTCGGCCTGGCGAATCATAGTCTTGATTTCGCGAATGTCGCTGTTGTCCATATCGCCGGCGCTCTTGGTCTTGATAAACTCCTGCACTTCGGTGGAAAGCTTGTTGTACCCGTCGTTGTTGAAGCCGAACATAGGTGCAATCTTATCCATCATAAGGAAGTAGCGTATCATATCTTCGTCGCCTACGGCAATGTTTCCGGAGGTTTCGTATGCCACGTGCACATCGTGGTGCTGGTCCACGAGCCGTTTCAGGGTTCCGCCCATGGATATCACGTCGTCGTCGGGGTGGGGAGAGAACACTATCACGCGCTTGGGATAGGGGTTGGCGCGTTCGGGACGGTAGGTGTCGTCGGCGTTTGGTTTGCCTCCGGGCCAGCCTGTGATAGTGTGCTGCAGCTCGTTGAATACTTTTATGTTCACGTTGTATGCCGAACCGTAGAGTGCCAGCAGCTCGCCGAGGCCCCAGTCGTTATAGTCCTTGTCGGTGAGTTTGAGGATAGGCTTGCCTGTCATATTGCAAAGCCATACGATGGCGCGGCGTATAAGCTTGTCGTTCCATTCGCAGGAAGTCACCTTCCACGGCTGGCTTATGCGGGTGAGTTCTTCGGCAGCGCCGAGGTCTATAACGAGTTTCACGTGGGGGTGACCCTGCAGGAGCGAGGCGGGCACGCTCGGGCTGGCATCGCCTTCTACAACCTTGCGGACAATTTCGGCGCTGTTCTCACCCCATGCCATAGTGAGTATGCGCTTGGCCGAACGGAGGTTCGCCACGCCGAGTGTGATGGCGGTTGTCGGAACCTCGTCGCAGTTGTAATTCTTGCTGATGATGTGGCGTATTTCGTTGCCGAGAAGCACCAGGCGGCAATAGCTTGATTCGGGCGAGCCAGCCTCGTTGAATGCTACTGTTCCGTGCGGTCCGATTTCGAACACGGCAAGGTCGATACCTCCGTCGTCGGCTATGGCCTGCTCGTATGCCTGGCAGTACTCGTACATCGTTTCCTTCGTTATCTCGGGATTGATGGTGCGCACATTCTCAGGCTTTATGTTGATGTGGTCGAGGAGGATTTCGCGCAAGCGCTTCAGTACCGACGGTCCTTCCGGCAGCAGGGGGAAGAATTCGTCGATGATGTATATAATCACGTTGCTGAAATCAACGCGTCCTTCGTTGTACAGCTTGATGAGGCTTGCATATGCCCTGTGGGTGCTTACTCCTGCGCCGAGGGCGAGTACGCATCTGCCTTTTTGCTCGGTGTAGCGGTTGATGTAGCGAGCCATTTCCGAGGCAATGAAATCGCCGCCGTCGGAAATTGTTTCAAAAATGCGTGTGAATAGCTTTTCTTCACGGCGCAGAGCTGTAAGTTCAATCTCGTTGTCGGGATTGTAATACCGGCGCGGAATCCGGTCCAGTTTAATCTGCGAGCTGAGATCAGTTCTCATGATAATTGTGGTTTTTGATATATCGGTTGGGTAAATTCTCTATTTTCGGATTACTGTTTACCGAAGTACAAAAGTAACAAAAAATCAGCAACACCATTACCCAAACCTCAAAAAAAATCTCCTCCCGCCAAAGGCGATTTTGGGGAGGCGGCGGTATTTCTGCGTAAAAAATGAGTGGCTTGTCTTTTTTTGCAGGGGAAAATGCTATTTTTGCAGGAACAAAGGGTTTGATCTTTGTTTTGTAAATTTAGATTCATACGAAGAAATAAAGTATTATGCAGATAAAGATAGGTGATAATGTGCGGTATCTGAACGCCGTTGGAGGCGGCAGGGTGGTGCGCATTGTCGATAATATAGCCTACGTCGACGAAGACGGATTTGAAACTCCGGTATTGCTCAAGGAGTGCGTGGTGGTTGGAAACACCACGCGGTTTAACAACCCGGTACCGACGCCTGAAAAGGAATTGCCTAAGGCTGCGGCAAAGCCGGCACCACTGTCGCTGCCTGTTATCGAAACGCCGGGTGGCGACGAGCTGCGCCTTGTTCTTGGCTTTGAGCCGTCGGATATAAAGGCGCTTTCGCGGTCGACTTTCGACGCATATATCGTCAACGATTCCAACTATTATGTGTATCTGGCTCTTATGTCGCGTTCTGCCGACAGTGCCGAATGGACTCATCGCTTCGACGGTCTTATAGAGCCTAATATGCAGGAGTTTCTGTGTGAAATCGAGCCGTCGGATCTCCCTGCCATGGACAGGCTTGCCGTTCAGTATGTGGTATTCAAGCGTTCCAAGGCTTTTGGGGCTGTGAATCCGGCACTTGTGGAACTTAAGGTGGACACTACGAAATTTGCCAAGCTTCATTGTTTCAAATCTAATCCCTACTTTGATAATCCGGTAATAGCTTTCGACATAGCTGAATGCGGAAGGCCGGTCGCCCAGGTTTCGTTCCGGTCTGAGGATATAGAGCAGGGTATCAAAGCGAAGAAACGCGACATTGCTTCGCAGAATGCCGTAAGGAAGTCTGCCGCGCCTTTGCGTGCGGATATAATCGAGGTGGACTTGCATGCCGACGAGCTGCTTGACACCACGGCCGGTCTTGGTCCTGCCGATATTCTGAATATGCAGATCGACCGCTTCTGCAGCGTTATGGATGCAAATCTGCGGAATGTGGGGCAAAAGATAGTGTTTATCCACGGCAAGGGCGAGGGCGTTCTGCGTCAAGCCATTATGAAAGAGCTTACGCACCGGTATAAGGGACACGATGTGCAGGACGCTTCGTTCAGAGAGTACGGCTTCGGAGCCACGCAAGTTACGATACGCAATATATCACCTAAATCACAGCGTAGAAAGTGAGCCGAATACTTTGTTTTTCTGGCACGGGCAACTCTATGTATGTGGCCCGGCTTCTTTCCGAGGCTCTCGGCGGTGGAAGTGTCGAGTCTTTGTCGGGAGAACGATTGAGAAAGCCGTCGGAATTTGAGGTCGACGCGGATAGCCCATCGGAGCCGGTGGTGTGGGTGTTTCCCACATATTCGTGGGGTGTGCCGCCTGTGGTGGCCGATTTTATACGCGAGGTGTCCTTTGGTAAAAACGCTCTGATGGCGCGGCACTATATGGTGACTACCTGTGGCGACGATATGGGCCGTGCTGACAGACAATGGCGCAAACTGCTTGGCCGAAGAGGGATTACCGGCGAAAGTGCGTATTCGGTGCAGATGCCGAACACGTATGTGTGTATGAAGGGTTTTGACGTAGATTCCCCGGAGGTAGCGCGCGCCAAGATTGAGTCGGCGCGTACACGGGTTGAGGCGATTGCCGGGTCGATTATTAGCCGTGGCAGGGACATGCTTGTGCGAGGTTCTTTTGCCGGGCTTAAGACAGGTGTGGTATACCCGTGGTTTGTTCGTTTTGCGATGTCGCCTAAGCCGTTTGGCGTGACAGAGGTATGTCGGGGCTGCGGGGCTTGTGCAGGAGCCTGCCCTATGGGTAATATATCTATGGTGGCAAGGGGTGAAGGCGTTTGTCGCCCGGAGTGGGGAGATAAGTGCGCCATGTGCCTTCGCTGTTACCATATGTGCCCCCATGGCGCGGTGTCGTATGGCTCGAAAACGCACGGCAAGGGACGGTATACAATGATGATGGCGGAACTTCCCGATAGAAAGTCCCGCCGTTAAGAGGTGATTATCAGATATTACTCTTGGAGGATCAGCGTTCGCTCCAACTTCCGAAAATCGATTTCTTGAATTTCGCTTTGTGGGCAACGGCTTCTTCCGAGCCGTACTCTATGGCGCGGTCAAAGTATTCGATTCCCTTTTTTATGTCGGGCTCGGTGCCTCGGCCGAATGCGTAAGCCACACCAAGGGCATTCAGCACCATGGCGTCGAGCGGTTCCCATATTTCATCTAAAATGTCCTCTATCTCGGCAAGGTGCGCGAATGCCATTTCGTCGTCCTGAATGGTGCCGAGCCCGTCCTGATAAAGAATGGCCAATTCGGCAGCCGGTCGCCAGCGTTCGTCTTCGTCGGCATTGAGGTAGGCCTCGTTCAGCCATTTGAAGGCCTTGGCATAGTCGCGGGCAACGTTTCCGCGTCCTGTAAAATAGAAGTTGCCGAGCTGGAACTGTGCCGATACCCATCCGGCTTCTGCTGCAATCGTATAGTACTCAAATGCCTTGTCGAGGTCTTCTTCCACACCCATGCCTGTGGCGTACGACACAGCCACGTTGTAGGCTGATTTGAGGTCGCCAAATTCCACCGCTTTCTTATAATAGCTGAATGCCTCTTCTTCACAGTCCTCGTACTCGTCCTGCAGGTACTTGCCGTAGTCGTTGCATACGAGGGGGTTGCCTCCGTCGGCAACGTGCTTGAAGTATGCCTCGTAGGCGTGCTCGGATATGTTGCTGTGGTCAGATTCGTAAATGGTGCGGAAGTTGCCGAATCCGTAGAGAATGCCATCGTCGAAGGCGTGCTCGAAGTAATTGGCAGCCAAGGGGTATGCGAAAGCATTGTATTCTTCCACGCTTTTGAATTGTTTGGCTGCTTCCGGCTCGAATATGAGGTAGTCGCCCCAGAACAGTGCGTTGCCTATCATAAACAGGCAAAAACCGTTGCCGTGCTGGGCTTCGCACAGCACTTCTGCAAAGGCATCTCTTTCTGAGGCAAACGGCATTTTGCGCTTTACTCCCGGGGTAAGTTCGCCGCAACGCATGGCTGTCAGTACTCCTATGGCGCTGCCTTTCAGCACACTTTCCTTGATGAGCTTTGCTGCTTTTTCTGGATCTTCTTCAAATCCTGCTTCTTCCCATACGTAATCGCTGCCAAGATGGCAGCGGCCGAGAAGGCATATGGCGTCGGCATCGCCTTCGTTGACGGCTTCATTTATCAGTTGGTAGCCTGCGCGTATCTTCTCGCGGTCGAAGCTTTTCCAAATCAGGTCGATGGCCTTAGATGTTTTTTCGCTGAACATACTCTTATAGTTTGTTTGCCAGGTTGTTAAAAAATTCTTCTACATCGAATTCATCCCACTCCGGGCTTATATCAGGTGCTTTGCGCTCATTGTAGTAATCGGCAAACCATTGCTGTACGTCATCGAGATTACATACAATCCGTCTAAAGCCGCGCCTTATGCCGGTTTCTTCGTCATCGGTCTGAAATTCGACTTGGTATCCGTCGGCTTTCTTACATGCTTCTAAGTAACCGTTCTGGGCGCTTTCGGTCTGGAGCATCACGCTGTCGATTTCGCCGTCGCATAGCTGTTCGATGGCAGCAAGCACATCGTCAAAGTCGAAGTGTTTGAATTCATCGTTCCCTGCATATAGAATATAAGGCTCGATTTCTTCTTGCGCTCTGCGCAGCCATTGTTTTTCCCAGCCTATTACGAGAGGGGGTATCTGTGAATGCTCGAAAAGCGAGCAGAGCATGGCTTCGCCCCGACTCTTGGTACAGTTTGTTTTGATGTAACGGGTGTGCGTGCCGTCGTTTTCGGTAAAGTATATGGCGGCAAATGGCACGTCGCTGTTCGGGTCGTATCCCCATCTCATATATTTGGCACTTCCTTCGTGCAACTTTAACGGAATGCAGCATTGAAGTTCTACATATGTGTGGCTCGACTGGGCGCGCGCGACAGCTTCAGCAATCAGTTCGGGTGTGATGATAGATGTGCGGTCGCCGTTGTCGCCGTATATCAGCACAAAATTTGCCGACTGCTTTTCGAATGATTTGGAGAATCCTTTCATATACCGTTTTTGATCTTTTTCGGAGGGCGTTCAACAGATATTATCAGACACCCTCAAAAAAAGAGCCGACAAATTGCCGACTCTTTTTTATCTTAGAATTAACTATGCTTATTTGCTGCCAAGGTGATCCGACACAGTGAGGTGAAGGCGACCTTTGGCACGGCGGCGTGCAAGTACTTTACGGCCGTCGGCTGTTGCCATTCTTTCGCGGAAGCCGTGCTTGTTAACTCTTTTACGGTTAGAGGGTTGGAATGTTCTTTTCATTGCCTATGTTGATTTTTCGATTTATTTCCACTCTTTTCGGAGCGCAAATTTAGGAATTTTTTTTCATTCCTGCAAACTTTTACGCCCTTCCGAACCGTGTTTTTTGAGAACTATACGGCAGGGGTGGCTGCAACGATGGGTTTGGCCTCCCAGCCAAGCGCGCTTGCGCCGAGCACTGCGGCGTCTGCTTCCTTGAGCTCGCTGAGTATGACTTTGGGCTTGCCCTTGAACATCGACAGCATGTTTTTGTCCATGGCTTCTTTGAGAGGACGCATAAGCATGTCGCCGCTCTTTGCAAGGCCGCCGAAGAGTATGAATGCTTCAGGCGAGGAGAATACCATCATGTCGGCCATTGCTTCACCGAGCAGGGTGCCGGTATATGTGAAGATGTCCTTGGCAATCTGGTCGCCCTGTACGGCGGCATCGTAGACGTCCTTGGAAGTTATTTCTTCTACAGGTATGTTGCGCAGGAGCGACGGCTCGGTGCGTATTTCGAGAAATTCGCGAGCGCTGCGTGCAACGCCGGTTGCCGAGCAGTATGTTTCGAGGCAGCCGGTGCGTCCGCAGCCGCACAGACGGCCGTTGTTGCGCTTGATAATCACGTGGCCGAGTTCGCCTGCAAGACCGTCGTGGCCGTATACTACCTGTCCGTTGATAACTATGCCGGAGCCTACGCCGGTGCCGAGAGTTATCATGATGAAGTCTTTGAGGCCGCGTGCCGCGCCATATGTCATTTCTCCGAGAGCGGCCGCGTTGGCGTCGTTGGTGATGGCTACGGGTATTCCGAATTTCTCGCTCACGAGCTGGGCCAGCGGCAGGCTGGGCCAGGGAAGGTTCACGGCGTTGTCGATTCGGCCGGTGTAGTAGTTGGCATTGGGTGCGCCGATGCCGATACCTTGTATCTTGTCGGTGGCGTCGTAGGCATCAATCAGACGGCTGGCCTCAGTGTGCAGTTCTTCGAGATAGTCGTTGAAGTTGCTGTGCTTCTGAGTCTTTATCGATGAGCTTGCCAGCACGTTGCCGCGAGCGTCTACTATGCCAAACACGGTGTTGGTACCGCCTATGTCAATTCCGAGTACGTAAGGTTTCATGGAATAAGGTTATGTTTAAAAAGTATATGTTTTGTTATTGATAAGCCAAAGTTACAACTTTTTCTCCAATCAAACGTTCTTAAGCCTGAAAAAACTGCCGCAGCGGCCGACAATCGGAGTGTCGCACTATGAGCGCGCAGGGGCTGTGCCATTTCTTCAACCGCCTTCCACCGGTTTCGCATGTGGCAAGTTCTCCCGCGCTTTTATTCATTCGTTAGGTTCATAATCGGGTAGTGGCAGACTGCCAATGTGGCAGAAATTGGCGTCAAAACATTTTTGGCACGAGGTTTGTTCTATCTTTAGCAAAAACGAGAATCAGAAAACATAAAAAACATATAAAAAAGCACATACAACTATGGGAAAAATCATCGGTATAGACTTAGGAACCACTAATTCCTGTGTCGCAGTACTTGAAGGCAACAATCCTGTTGTTATTCCTAACAGCGAGGGACGCAACACCACCCCCTCTGTCGTGGCATTTGTTGACGGCGGCGAACGCAAGGTGGGCGATCCTGCCAAACGTCAGGCTATAACCAACCCCAAGCGCACCATCTACTCTATCAAGCGCTTTATGGGTGAAACATATGACCAGGTAAAGAACGAAATAGAGCGCGTGCCCTACAAGGTGGTGCGTGGCGCCAACAACACTCCGCGCATTGATATCGACGGCCGCGAATACACTCCCCAGGAAATCTCGGCAATGATTCTTCAGAAAATGAAGAAGACAGCCGAAGACTACCTCGGCCAGTCGGTTAACGAGGCCGTTATCACGGTGCCCGCGTACTTCAACGACTCTCAGCGTCAGGCAACGAAAGAAGCCGGCGAAATTGCAGGTCTTAAGGTTGCCCGTATTGTCAACGAGCCTACAGCGGCAGCGCTCGCATACGGCCTCGACAAGACGAACAAAGACCAGAAAATAGCCGTATTCGACCTTGGAGGCGGTACTTTCGATATTTCGATACTCGAACTCGGCGACGGTGTGTTTGAAGTTAAATCCACGAACGGCGACACCCACCTCGGTGGTGATGACTTCGACCACGTGATTATCGACTGGCTTGCTGATGAGTTCCTGCGTCAGGAAGGTGTCGACCTCCGTCAGGACCCGATGGCCCTGCAGCGTCTTAAAGAAGCCGCCGAAAAGGCCAAAATCGAGCTTTCGAGCGCTACAAGCACCGAAATCAACCTGCCGTACATTATGCCCGTCAACGGTGTGCCCAAGCACCTTGTGATGACGCTTACGCGAGCTAAATTCGAGCAGCTTGCCGACAAGCTTATCCGTGCCACTGTCAAGCCTTGTGAGGACGCTCTTCGTGACGCAGGCTTGAAACCCTCTGAAATCGACGAGGTAATCCTCGTTGGCGGTTCTACCCGTATTCCCGCCATTCAGGCCGAAGTTCAGAAGATTTTCGGAAAGGCTCCGTCTAAGGGCGTTAACCCCGACGAAGTTGTGGCCATCGGTGCCGCTATTCAGGGCGGTGTGCTCTCCGGCGATGTTAAGGACGTGCTCCTTCTCGACGTTGTGCCTCTGTCTGTAGGTATCGAAACACTTGGTGGCGTGATGACCAAGCTTATTGAAGCCAACACAACCATTCCTACCCGCAAGAGCGAAACATTCTCGACAGCTGCCGACAACCAGCCGTCTGTAGAAATCAACGTTCTTCAGGGCGAACGCCCCATGGCAAAGGACGACAAGCTGCTTGGCAAGTTCCACCTCGACGGAATCGCGCCCGCACCCCGCGGCATACCCCAGATTGAGGTGACATTCGAAATCGATGCCAACGGCATTCTTAACGTATCTGCCAAGGACAAGGCGACCGGCAAGGAGCAGAGCATACGTATCGAGGCCTCCAGCGGTCTTACCGACGCCGAAATCAAACGAATGAAGGACGAGGCTGCTGCCAATGCCGATGCCGACGCACGCGAGAAAGAACGCATCGACAAACTCAACCAGGCCGACGCAATTGTGTTCCAGACAGAGAAGCAGCTCGGCGAATTCGGCGACAAGATTCCTGCCGACAAGCGCTCTGCCATCGAGGCTGCAGTTGCCAAACTCAAAGAGGCTCACAAGGCTCAGGATATCGCTGCAATCGACGCTGCAATCAAGGAAATCGAAACAACCTTCGGCGCAGCACAGCAGGATATACTCAATGCTCAGGCACAGGCCCAGCAGGCTGCCGGCAACACCAATCCCGGCGCAGGCTCGCAAGGCGGCGACGACCAAGTGACCGACGTCGACTTCGAAGAAGTGAAGTAAGTCCACTAATCAACAATTACAAAATGGAGTGTAGCTCAGTGAGTTATACTCCATTTTATTATTGTTGATTTTTTAATTAAAGCTGTGATTATTTTGATATATTTAGTAATTTTGGGGTTGCAAAGAGAAATAGTATGTTGGAAGGACAGACAGATAATAGTACGGCGACAGGCGACGGATGTGTTGCGTCGTCGATTATGAAGGCTCTTACATATGTGGAGCGAGGTGTGTTTGAATTGCGGGATAAGCGGAAGCCTGAGGTCGTCGATGCGAAAGATGCCGTAGTGAGGGTGACGCTTTCGAGCGTTTGCTCGTCGGACCTGCATATTCTTCACGGCACTGTGCCTCAGGCACAGGTAGGCGTCACGATCGGCCACGAGATGGTCGGAATTGTGGAAGAAGTTGGCTGTGATGTGAAGAGTGTCCGGCCTGGTGACCGTGTGGCAGTGAATGTGGAAACTTTTTGCGGCGAATGCTTTTTCTGCAGCCATGGCTGGGTGAACAATTGCACAGACAAGGACGGCGGCTGGGCATTGGGCTGCCGTATTGACGGCGGACAAGCCGGCTATGTCCGGGTGCCTTATGCCGATAACGGGCTGACGCCTATTCCCGTCGGTGTAAGCGACGAGGAGGCTCTGTTTGCAGGCGATATACTCGCTACGGGATATTGGGCTGTGAAAATTTCAGAGGTGTCTGAATATGACACTGTGCTGATTATCGGAGCGGGTCCTACTGGTTTGTGCACTCTTGAGTGCCTGCGGCTTAAACAGCCTAAGAATATCATAGTTTGTGAAAAGCAGGCTTCGAGGCGTGACTTTGTTCGCAGCCTTTATCCCGAGGTGCGAGTGGTAAGCCCTGAAGAGTGCCTCGAGGTGGTGATGGCAGTAGGTGGGCATGGTGGTGCCGACCGTGTTATTGAAGTGGCCGGTATGGACGATACTTTCCGAATGGCGTGGCAGGCGGCGCGTCCTAATGCCATTGTCACTGTGGTGGCTCTTTATGAGCATGCCCAGATACTGCCGTTGCCTGATATGTACGGCAAAAACCTCATATTCAAGACCGGAGGCGTTGACGGTTGTGACTGTGATGAAATATTGCGGCTTATCGCAGATGGTAAAATCGACACAACGCCGCTCATAACGCACCGCTTTCCGTTGAGCCGCATTCAGGAGGCATACCGTTTGTTTGAAAGCGGGTGTGACGGTGTTATAAAGGTAGCAATCTATCCTGACTGACATTGTGCCTGTCCGTTTTGGCTGTTTGCATTATCGATAGATTGTACGTATCTTTGGCTAAGCGCCTTAGATACTCACGCTTGGCAAAACGAAATAAATTTGTTTTGCGCTCGACTTATTCGTATCTTTGTTGAGATGTAATTAATGATTGATAGGATATGATAATAAATGCTGCGAGATTTGTGGTAAGCAATAGCGACTATCGGCGCTGTCCCGATGATAATCGCCATGAATATGCGTTTATCGGGCGCTCTAATGTGGGCAAGTCGTCGCTAATCAATATGCTTACCGGCAAGAAGGGTCTTGCAATGACTTCTTCGACGCCGGGCAAGACAATGCTCATAAATCATTTTTTAGTTAACGACAGCTGGTATATTGTCGATTTGCCGGGATACGGATATGCCCGCAGGAGCAAGGCCGACAGGGCGCGTCTTGAAGGGATTATCAGTGATTATGTGTTGAATCGCAAGCAGATGACCAATCTGTTTGTGCTTATCGACAGTCGCCATAAGCCGCAGCAGATCGATTTGGAGTTTATGGAGTGGCTCGGCGAGAACGGGGTGCCGTTCAGCATTGTGTTCACCAAGCTCGACAAGCTGAGCCCGAATGCGGGTAAGAAGCTTACGGCCGATTACTGTGCGGCTCTTCTTGATACTTGGGAAGAGCTTCCGCCGGTATTCCGCACGTCGAGCGAGGACAAGCGCGGGCGCGATGCCTTGTTGAATTATATAGAGGAACTCAACCGTCTGCCGGTAGGCTCGGACGAACAATGACTTGCCTGCTTTTGTTGGATAAGAAATAAATACTTACTCCAATGAAAGAATCGAAAGCAGGAAATAACGAAGCATCAGCTGCCACTGCCGATGATGCCGGCAAGTACCCCGGTGTGGCAATAGATGTGGCCGATGGCGATGAAACAAATGCCGTTGATGTTAAGGAACGGACTTTGACTCTCGGTTTCAATCCGAGAAACGAGAAGTAATTCAGCAGTCCCGTTTTATGCAGTGGCGCGCGGCCGTGCACTCGTCGAGTGTGCGGTCGACTATTATATGTCGGTTTGCCATAGCGCCGATCTCGCTCATTTCGTGGCTTACCAGAAGTATGGTGGTGGTCTTGGCTAATTCTGCCATGATTTCATAAAGGCGGTTCTCGAAGTGCTTGTCGATATAGCTAAGTGGCTCGTCAAGCACGAGTATTCGGGGCTTGCGCACTATGGCGCGGGCAAACAGGGTGCGCTGTAGCTGGCCGCCTGATAATTTGCCGATAGGGCGCTCGGAAAAGTTTTCGAGTCCTACCTCGGCGAGTACTTCGGCTATCCTTTCGCGACGCTCTGATTTGGATATGTTTTTTTCAGCGAGCAGGCCTGATGCTACGACTTCGCCCACCGATATGGGGAAATGAGAGTCGACACTGTTTTTCTGAGGCAGGTAGCCTATTGCGGGGGGCGGGGCGAGCTCGCCCTGTCCGTTGCAGTAGAGCACCTTTCCTGAACTTGGCTTGAGAAGTCCGAGGATAATCCTGAGAAGTGTGGTTTTGCCTCCGCCGTTAGGGCCGGTGATGGCTATGAAGTCGCCGACGTCTACGGTGAGGTTGACATCGGATAGCACAATGCGTTCATCCCGACGGAATGTTACATCGCAGAGGCTTATAAGAGGCTTGCTGCCGGGCGCAGTGCCGCAGCACTCGTGGCATCGGCAGTGGTCGCTATGGCCGGGCGATTTCATTGGTAATCAGTTCGATTTGACCGAGCCAGTCGTATGCGAGAGGATCGATGGTTATCATACGCGAGCCTATGGCCGAATTTATGCTCTCTGCCTGACGGTTGTCATATTCTTTCTGGAAGAAAAATACTTTGACGTTTGCGTCGCGGGCATTGTCTATCACTTGGCGTACCTGTCCGGCCGGCATCTCTTTGCTTTCTTGTCCGACTGCAATCTGGTTCAAGCCGTAATCGCGGGCGTAGTAACTCAGCGATGGGTGCCATATTGCAAATGAGCGTGAAGCACCTTCAAGCCGGTTCGCTGTGGCTTTGTCGATGGAGTCGAGTCTTTGTTCAAGTGTGGCGAGGCGTCGGTTGACGGTGGCAGCTTCGGCTGAGTCAAGGTCGGCGAGGGCCTCTGCCATATTGCGGGCTATGATTCGTGCGTTTTTGAGCGATGTCCACATGTGGGGATCGGCGGCTTCGCCGTGGTGGTCGCAGTCGTGGCCGTGCGAGTGGCCGGATGTATGATTGTGTGTATGGCTGTGCGTGCCGTATATCGGCTCGATTCCATCGGAAGTATTCACAATTCGTGTCCCGTCGGGCAGGGATTTTGCCAACGATTCTTCAAATGGAAAAGCGCCTGTCGAAAAATATGCCGTGGCCTTGTCGGCCTGTAGGCGTTTTTCCATCGACGGGTCGAATGTTTCGGGATTTGCGCCACGGTCAAGCATGGTGCCGATTGCATAATCGTCGCCTACAAGCTGTTCGAGAATCCATTTTTGGGGCTCGATGCTTACCATGAGCAAAGGTCTGTCTGCGGCTGCTTCCTTCCTGGTACAGCCGCAGACAGAGAGTGCGAGTACTAAAACTGCGAGTATTTTATTCATTGTTCAATAACTGTGCTGCCATAGAGGCTGCGGCGCGTCGGCCGTCGCCCATGGCGAGGATAACTGTGGCACCTCCGCGCACTATGTCGCCTCCGGCAAATATTACCGGGATTGACGTTCTCAGATTGTCGTCGACGCAGATGGTTCCACGAGATGTAACATCGAGCCCCTCGATACTGTTCGGAATAAGGGGATTCGGCGATACTCCCACGCTCACTATTACGAGATCGACGTCTATTTCTTCGATTGCGCCTTCCACTGGCACAGGGCTCCGTCGCCCGGAGGCGTCGGGTTCGCCGAGTTCCATTCGCTGGACTACCACGGAGCGCACGCGGCCTCGTTCGTCGGCCTTATATTCAATCGGGTTGCAGAGAGTGAGGAACTCCACGCCTTCTTCCTTGGCATGGTGCACTTCTTCTATTCGGGCTGGCATTTCTGCCTCGCTGCGGCGGTATATAATCATGGCGCGTTCGGCACCCATGCGCCGAGCCGTGCGCACGCTGTCCATCGCGGTGTTGCCGCCGCCTACCACTGCCACGCGCCTGCCTGTCGGCGCCGGTGTGTCATATCCTTGGCGACCGGCCCCCATAAGGTTGATGCGGGTCAGATATTCGTTGCTCGACAACACGCCGATATAGTTTTCGCCCGGTATGCCTATAAAGCGCGGCAGTCCGGCACCGGAAGCCACAAACAGGCCGCTGAATCCGTCGTTGAGCAGGTCTTCGTAGCTGAGAGTCTTGCCTATAACGGTGTCGGTATGGAATCGGACTCCAGCACGGCGCAGGCTGTCCAGCTCGGCATCGACAACGGAGTTTGGCAGGCGGAATTCGGGTATGCCGTATTTCAGCACGCCGCCAATTTCGTGTAGAGCCTCGAATACGTCCACCTCAAAGCCGCGTTTTGCCATATCGCCGGCAAAAGACAGTCCGGCAGGTCCCGAGCCGACCACGGCTACCTTCATTCCGTTGCGTTCTGCTGCTTCGGAGGAGTTGTCAACAGCCTCTGCGGCAGCGCTGTCGGCGGCGAAGCGTTCGAGATAACCGATAGCCACGGGCTGTTTCTTCATTTTGGTATATATGCAGCGGCTTTCGCATTGCTTTTCCTGAGGGCATACGCGTCCGCACACTGCCGGTAGTGCGCTTGTCCGTTTAAGAACGGCGGCAGCATCGGATATCGCTCCGCGCTGTATGTTCTTTATGAAGCCGGGTATGTCGATGCCTACGGGGCAGCCTTCCACACAGGTGGGGGTGGGGCAGTCGAGGCAGCGGGTGGCTTCGGTCACGGCCTGTTCGCGGCTAAGGCCGCTGTTTACTTCCATATTGTTGGTTACGCGCACATCGGGAGCCAGTGTCGGCATCTGGGTGCGCGGTATGGCGGTACGTTCTTTGGCTGTCATTGCGGCGCGCAGCTCTTCGCGCCATTCGGCATCGCGGCCCTGTGTTGTTTTTGCCATATTGCTTATTTTTGCGGGTCGTAGGCCCTCATTCGCATTATCATTTCGTCAAAATCTACCTGATGGGCGTCAAATTCGGGTCCGTCGACGCACACGAATCGCGTCTTGCCTCCCACATTCACACGGCAGGCTCCACACATACCCGTTCCGTCGACCATTATGGTGTTGAGCGAACATACGGTGGGGACATTGTACTTTTTTGTAAGCAGTGACACGAATTTCATCATTACAGCAGGGCCTATGGCCACTACTTCGGCCACATTCTCGCGCTGTATCACGTCTTCGACACCTGCGGTGACGAGTCCCTGACGGCCGGCACTGCCGTCGTCGGTCATAATAATCACTTCGTCGGACGATGCGCGTATTTCGTCTTCGAGGATTATAAGGTCTTTGTTGCGTGCAGCCAGTACGCTTACCACTCGGTTTCCGGCGGCTTTCATGGCCTGAACTATGGGCAGGAGCGGAGCTATGCCCACACCTCCGCCGCAGCATACCACGGTTCCGTTGCGCAGGCCTACATCGGTAGCTTTTCCGAGCGGCCCCACGAGGTCTGTAAGGGTATCGCCGGCCTCGAGCGCGCATATTTTTCGGGTGGAATGCCCTACGGCCTGTATCACGAGGGTTATGGTACCTCGGTTTACGTCGGCCTGCGCTATAGTGAGCGGTATGCGCTCGCCGTTCTCACCGCAGCGTACTATCACGAAGTGTCCGGCTTTGCGGGCCTTGGCAACTTCGGGTGCCTCCACAACGAGTTTTACAACGTTTTCGGAGAAATGTGTTTTTTCGATTATTCGATTCATGGTTGTGATTGGTTCGACCACGCAAAGGTACATAAAAACACGGGATTCTAACAATCGTTGCGTGCCGAATGTGGTCCCATAAGTAGGGAGATTGACTCGTGCCACAGCTCCGCGATAGTGCCGCAGTCGAATTGTGCCGCATATGCCGGGTAAAGCGCCCTGCGCTGTTCGAGGCCTTGTCGGTCTTGGAGCAATCGATGTAGCTCGGCGGCATACGCTTTTTCGTCGAATCCCTCTACAAGCACGCCGCGCCCGTCGCCGAGAATTTCGCGCACACCGTCGGTACAGCCAAAGGCTATGGGTACCACTCCCGACGACATGGCTTCTACCAGCACTTGCGGCCAGCCTTCGAATGTCGATGTCATACACAGCACCGATGCGGACTCATAGTGGGGAGCCGGGTCGCGGTAACCGTGGAATGTGATGTTTTTGAGAGCGAGCTCGCCGGCAAGTTTTTCGAGGTTCGGCCTGTCTTTGCCGTCGCCTACGATGTGCAGCGACCAGTCGGGGTTTTGTTTGCTTACTTCTGCCCAAATGCGCAAAAGGCGGTCAACGCGTTTGTCTGCATATGTCAGACGGCCTACAAACAGCACCTCTTTCTTTTTCTCGCAGTTTGCAAGCGGCATAAACCGGCCGGTATCTGCCGGGTTTGGCATTACTTTTATCTTCGGATTGTCGCTTTCCACGCCTAAAAGACGGGCGAGTCTGTCGGCATATCCTTGGCAGAGAAGCCAATAGCTGTCGGAGATGTCGAACATGTCGCGGTATCTCCGCTCGAAGCGTTTGCTGTAGCTGTGCAGAAGGCTTTCCCTGATGGTCGCGCTGGCGTATTTGAAGTTGGCGGCAAGTTTCTTCAGCGGTTTGTCCGCTGCGACGGCTCTTTTGGTGAGTGCGTCCTGCAGCTCCCACATCGGCGTGCCGTGGAGATGGAACACGATTTTGCATCGTGGCGAGATGCTGCGGCGGAGTTCGTGGGCGCACCCGACCGCGTTCACCGATATTATCAGCACGTCTATGTCGTGGCTGTGCACAAGGTCGGCAATGTGGCGAGATGTGCGCGGTTCGTGTATTCTTGCCTTGAACGACCGGGCGAAATTCTCCACTTGGTAGCCTTTCGCACTCAGGGAGTCCTCGAATCCCTGAGCTATGCGTGATGCCCATATGTGGATTTTATGGCCGTAGCGCGACATTAGCATATCGCCCACAGTGATTGCCACGTTCTCGGCGCCACCGCCGGCATATGCCGGAAATAGTATTGCTATGTTTGCCACGTTGCTATTTTTTATCTCGGTTTGCTTTTCTGTTCTTTGTGCAGAAAGAGCTTACAGGGCAGTCGGAGCATGAGTTTTTGTCACGCCGCAAAAAGCGGCATACGAAGTATAATACAGCGCAGGCTATGATTATGCCTACAGCAATCCATTGCATCATCGGGCAGACGGCTTGTACTTGGTTATGGCTTGTTTTACTTTGCCCGGAGTGGCGTCTGCCGGGCATATGTCGAAGGGCAGGCGGAATGCGCAGCCGCTCGCGTAGTTGCTGCAACCGTATGCTGTCCGTCCGCGCATTATGTGTCCTTGGCCGCATACCGGGCATGCGATTTGTTCGAGCTTGGTGGTGCGTGGCGCACGCGGCTTTTTCGGGCTGTCGGCAGTCGTGGTGGTTTTCGACTGCTTGGGCTGCGGGGCTTCGGTAGCGATTTTGCGGGCGCTGTTGTCGTTCATCACGTTTGCCACAATCTCCCTCATAAGCTGGCTTATCTCGGCCACGAAATGTCCGGCGGAATATTCTCCGCGTTCGATTCGGCGCAGCTTGTTTTCCCATAGGCCTGTCAGTTTGGCTGATTTCAGCAACTCTTCCTGTATTGTGGCTATAAGGTCGATTCCGGCTTGGGTGGCCAGTATGTTTTTTCGCTCGCGATATATGTATCGGCGGCGGAACAGGGTTTCAATTATTGCCGCTCGGGTCGACGGGCGTCCGATGCCGTTTTCTTTCATGGCGTCGCGCAGCTCTTCGTCGTCGACGGTGCGTCCTGCTGTTTCCATTGCCCGCAGGAGCGTTCCTTCGGTATAGTATTTCGGCGGCTGCGAAGTCTTTTTGGCGAGGAAGGGAGCGTGCGGGCCGCTTTCGCCTTCGGTAAATGGAGGAAGCACGGCGTTGTCGGAGTCCTGTGCGTCGGTATTCTCGCTCTTTTCCGGCTTGGCGGGGAGCAGCACGCGCCATCCCGGCGAGGTGATGACCTTGCCCGATGCCTTAAATTCGTATTCTGCCGCCTTTCCGAGTACCGTGGTGGCTTCAAACTGGCAGTCAGGGTAGAACACGCCTATGAAGCGCATCGCTATGGTGTGGTACAGCTTGCGTTCGTCGCCTTCAAGACCTCCCGGCATCTGCCCCGTAGGTATAATGGCGTGGTGGTCGGTAACTTTTGAGTTATCGAATATTTTTTTTGTTTTGGCTATAGGAGCCGCCAGCACCGGCTCGGTGAATTGCGCATACGGCGTCATCTTGCGCAATGTCGGAGCTATCTTGGGGTACATATCGTCGGAGAGATATGTGGTGTCGACACGCGGATATGTGGTAAGCTTCTTTTCGTACAGGCTCTGGATAAGCTTGAGGGTCTGCTCGGCGGTCCAGCCGAAACGGCGGTTGCATTCCACCTGTAGCGAGGTGAGGTCGAACAGGCGCGGGGCCGATTCGCGACCTTTTTTCTTTGTTACGGAGGTGATGGTGAAAATCTCTCCGGCTATGCGGCGCACGGCTTCTTCTCCGGGGGCTTCGCTGTCGAAGCGGTCGCCGGTGTATGTGAAGTCTACTTCCCGGTATCGTGTGTGCAGCTCCCAACTGTCTTTGGGCACGAAGTTGGCTATTTCGTGATGGCGCTTCACGATAAGGGCGAGGGTAGGGGTCTGCACGCGCCCTATTGAAAGCACTTGCCCGCGGCCTCCGTATTTGAGTGTGTACAGGCGGGTGGCGTTCATTCCGAGAATCCAGTCGCCGATAGCCCGCGACAGCCCGGCCTGAAACAGGCGGTCGTAGTCGGACTGCGGCTTAAGATTGCTGAAGCCTTCCCGTATCGATTCGTCGGTAAGCGACGAAATCCACAAACGCCGCACAGGGCAGCTTGTGGCAGCTTTCTTCATAACCCACCGCTGTATCAGTTCGCCTTCCTGCCCGGCGTCGCCGCAGTTCACAATCTCGTCGGCACGTCGTATCAGTTCTTCGATTACGCCAAACTGCTTTTTGTACCCGGCGTCATCGATAAGTTTGATGTCGTATTTTTCGGGCAGCATGGGCAGCGAGCTCATAGTCCACCGCTTCCACTCGGGCTTGTAATCGTCGGGCTCAAAAAGGCAGCACAGGTGGCCGAAAGTCCATGTCACATACCAGTCGCCGCCCTCGAAATAGCCATCGTGGCGCGTGTTTGCGCCTAAAATCGATGCTATGTCGCGGGCGACGCTCGGTTTCTCGGTAATGCAGAGCTTCATTCAGAGGGGTGTTTGACAGATGTTACGGCCCCTCTATATGCTGCTTTCGGACGCTTTGGCTTCGTTCCACAAGGCGTCCATCTCTTCAAGGCTCATCTCGGTGAGTTTGCGGCCTTGAGCGTTTGCGGAGGCTTCTATATGGTTGAATCGCGATATGAACTTGCGGTTTGTGCGTTCGAGGGCGTTTTCAGGGTTGACGCCGTGGAGGCGTGCGGCATTGATTACGGCAAAGAGCAGGTCGCCGAACTCGGCTTCGATTTCTTTTTCGTTGCCGGAACTTACGGCGTTTTCCACTTCGTCGGCTTCTTCCCGCACCTTGCCCCATACTTCCGAGGCGTTTTCCCAGTCAAAGCCTACATTGGCGGCTTTTTCCTGTATGCGGAACGCTTTTACAAGAGCCGGAAGGGCAGCCGGAACACCGCCGAGTACAGAGCGGTTGCCGTCTTTCTCCTTGAGCTTGATTTGCTCCCAGTTCATTTCCACCTGGTGCGCTGTGTCGGCGTGAACGTCGCCGAAAACGTGCGGGTGGCGGGTAATCAGTTTGTTGTTTAGTGCATCGGCAACGTCGGCAATGTCGAATTCCCCTTTTTCCGAGCCTATTTTGGCATAGAAAAAAACGTGGAGAAGAACGTCGCCGAGTTCTTTCTTTATTTCAGGCTGATTTTCGTCGAGCAGGGCCTGCACGAGCTCGTACACCTCTTCGATAGTGTTAGGACGCAGGCTTTCGTTTGTCTGCTTGGCGTCCCACGGGCATTTGACCCGCAGAATGTCGAGGGTGTCGAGCACGCGGCCGAGCGCTTCGATTTTTTCAGGACGTGTATGCATTATTGCTCCTTGTATTTTTGGATTCCGTCTTCGAGCCATGCCACGAAGTCGGATACGTTTTCGTCGTATACGCGCGGAGCCGAAAGGGGCTTGCCGTCGTTGTTGAGGAGGATATAGTAGGGCTGCGAGGAGATGCCGAATTTGTGGTACTGGAGGTAGCTCCAACGTTCGCCCACGGTGGTGAGTTTCTTGGTTACGCCGTCTTCTTCCACGTACATGGGTTCAGGGAGAGCCTTCTTGTCGTCAACCATAAGCACAATCATCACATAGTCGCGCTCTATTATTCCGCGAACGGTGGGAGTGTCGAATACCGCTCCTTCCATCTTTCGGCAGTTGACACAGGCGTAGCCGGAGAAATCGACAATCACAGGCTTGTTGTGCGCTGCGGCATAGGCCATTCCTTCGTCGTAGTCGTGGAATTTCTGGAACTCGCCTCCGTACAGGTTGAAGTCTTGTGTGTACAGCGGCGGGGCGAATGCCGATATTGCTTTAAGCGGGGCGCCCCAGAGTCCGGGTATGAGGTAGACTGCGAAAGAGAACGATGCCACAGCCATAAAGAAGCGGCTTACGGGTGTGTGGCTCATCTCGCCGTCGTGGCTGAAACGTAGTTTGCCGAGCAGGTATACTCCGAGCAGCACGAAGAGCACTATCCATATGGCTATGAACACTTCGCGGTCGAGTATGCGCCAGCCATAGGCAAGGTCGGCCACCGACAGGAATTTGAGCGACAGTATAAGCTCTACGAAGCCGAGCACAACTTTGACGGTGTTGAGCCAGCTGCCCGAGCGGGGCAGCTCCTTGAGCATCGACGGGAAGAACGCAAACAGGCCGAAAGGCAGAGCCAGACCGATTGCGAAGCCTCCCATGCCCAGCAGCGGGCCCATAAGGTTCTGCTGGGAGAATGCTTCTACGAGCAACGTGCCGATGATGGGGCCTGTGCACGAGAATGATACCAGCACGAGGGTGAACGCCATAAAGAAGATACTCAGCAGGCCGGTGGTATTCTCGGCCTTTGCATCGATTGCCGTGGACCATTTTGACGGCAGCGTGATGTCGAAAGCGCCGAAGAAAGAGATGGCAAACACCACCAAAAGTGCGAAGAATATGAGGTTGAACACTGCTCCGGTGGCAATCTCGTTGAGCTTGCCCGGCCCGAAGATAACAGTAAGCAGTATGCCGAGCACGAGGAATATCACTATGATGCTCGCGCTATAAATAATGGCGTCGATTATGGAGCGGTGACGGCTTTTGTTCTTTTTAAGGAAGAAGCTTACCGTCATGGGTATCATAGGCCATACGCAGGGTGTCATAAGGGCTACGAGGCCGCCGAGGAAACCGAACAGGAGTATTGCCCAGTAGCTTTGTTCCGAGCTGTTTTGCTCTACTTCTACCGGCTCCCACCACTGTGCCTGACGGGAATCTGCGGCAACAGATGGTGCTGCCGCTACCGGTTGAGCCTCGGCTGCCGGCTGTGCCGCAGGCTTGACGGCTTCCGGGTTACCGAACGGCACGGAAAATTCGTATTTGGTCGGAGCTGTACACGACTGTTCGGTGCAGGCCATGTACTTGACAGCTCCCGTTACGAGAGCGCCGTCCACGCCGTCAAGCTCGAAAGCCTGTCGCAGGGTTATGGTGCCGCTGAGCCAAGGCAGGTTGAGGTTCATCAGTTCGTCGAGGTGCATGGTAGGCTCGGTATCGCATTCGAGCATATCGACAGGCTTGACGCCCTCTGAGTCAAGGACGATATAGGTGGGTTCGGGAACCCCGGTCACATCTCCTAAGTCGGGCATCTCTGTGCCGTAGATGTGCCAGCCGGGTTCGATAACGCCGGTAAGAATGAGTACTCCTTTTCCGGGTGCGGTTTGTTCTGTTTTAGCTGTCCACTCGACGTGCGACGGCGGTGCTGCCTGCAACGATGACGCTGCAAAGGCCATTATTGCCGCAAAAACGGCCAGTAGTTTAGTTCTCATTTGGTTATTTTGACAGGTGCTGAGATATTTTCGGTTATGGGGGGGCGGCATGAGCTACCGTCGCATGCCATATAGCTGATTTTGCAGATTATGCGGGCTTCTGCCGGGTCAGTGACGCGGAAGGGGACTGTGAACTCCACATTGGAGTCCCACCATGAAAGTGTCATGCCGAACAACGGGTCTTCGACAGATAGCGCGGTGCGGGCGGGCTTGACTTTGCCTGTGAATTTCACGCCCTTGCTGCCGGCAAGATCAAAATTTGTGGCTTTCGGGCCGCCCTCGGGCAGTTCGAGTCCGTAAAGATGCCATCCCGGACTGATCAGCGCGCGGAAAGTGACAGTGCCGTTTCCGTCGGCTCCGGCTTTGACTATAGTGCGCCAACGCACCGGATTATCGCCCTGCGCCGCTAATGCCGACATAATGCCGGCAAGTAGCATAACTATGCTTATCGTTAATTTTTTGAGGCTCATAAATATGGATAATGATTCATGGAAGAGCTGCGTCTGCACGCTGTCAATTCGAGCGCAAAGTTACAATTTTCGGCAATTAAAACGAAACTTAAAAATCAAAAAAAACGTCAAAACAACATTCCATAGCCGTTATGAATCAAAAAAAATAGCTACCTTTGCCACATTATTATTAACACGAACACCATAATCTCAGCCCACATTCCGAGAATGGACGTAAACAAAGTGCTATATATCTCCCAGGAGATAGAACCTTATCTTCCCGCAAGCCCGCTTGCAAGCTTCGGGAAAAATCTGCCTCAGGGAGTACAGGAGCTCGGGGCGGAAGTGCGAACTTTTATGCCGCGCTATGGCGCTATCAATGAGCGCCGCAACCAGCTCCACGAGGTAATACGCCTCTCCGGGATGAATATCATAATCGACGATACTGACCATCCCCTCATTATTAAAGTGGCTACGTTGCAGCCCACAAGGCTTCAGGTATACTTCATTGACAACGATGACTACTTCCTTCGTCATTCTCCCGGCGTGGTAGAAACACAGTCGATGCCGGAGAATAACGACGAGCGTACAATCTTTTTTGTGCGCGGCGTTGTGGAAACAGTCAAGAAGCTGCGTTGGGAGCCGTCGATAGTGCATTGCACCGGCTGGATAACATCGCTCACGCCTCTCTACCTCAAGACAATATATGCTGACGACCCGGCTTTCCGTGCCAGCAAGATAGTTTTCTCGCTTTTTGAAGATTCTTTCGACGGCGAGCTTGACGCCCGTATGGTGGAAAAACTCCGTGCGGAAGGCTTCGATGACGAGAAACTGAAATCGCTTGTTGACAATGACGGCAATGTTGACTACAAAAAGCTTAACAAGATAGCGATAGATTACTCTGACGCGATTGTGCAGTCTTCTGAAAATGTTGATCCCGAAGTGCTTGAATATGCCAAGGCTTCAGGCAAACCGTTCCTTGAATATCCCGGAGAGAACAACCCCGACGCATACCTTGAGTTCTACAAGTCGCTTTAAAAGCGCCTATATTCTTATGAAATATCAGTTAGCCCACATCGTGGCTGCTGCCGCTATGCTGTTTGCGGCTTCAGCGTGCGAAGACACAACATCAAACATAGGTTCAAGCCTCGTCAACGATGACGTAAAAATCGTGATAGATTCTGCCTTTACGGCAAATGGCCGCAGTGTGGCCATACAGTCGATTCGTCCCAAGACGGTTACCCAGATACTTGGTAAAATCGACGTGCCGGAGTATGGCCGTCTGTCAAGCAGCGTGGTATCGCAGTTCTTGCCATCGACAGAGCTTGATACTGCCAACTTCGTGCCTTCAGATGTAGACTCGCTGATATTGACGCTCCGCTATGCGAACGGCTCCTTTATCGGCGACTCGGTGGCTCCAATGGGTGTCAACGTATACGCCCTTACCAAGCAGCTGCCGTCAGGAATCGCAAGCGATTTCGACCCCGAAGGTTACTACAATCCTTCCAAACCGCTTGCTTCGATTATATATAATGCCACAAGCCTCGGAAGCGACTCCATAGCCAAACTAACATACCGCGATATAAGGCTCAAACTGCCTCGCGAGCTTGGACGCGAACTGTTCCAAAAGTTTGTTGACAATCCTTCGTCGTATGCCAACGGTAAGACTTTCGCCAACGAGGTATTCCCCGGAATATACATACGCAACTCCTTTGGAGCCGGACGCCTCACGATGGTGTCGCAGACATTTATGTCGATGCATCTGCGCCATATCGAAATGAACGAAACCACCGAGAAACTCGACACAACAGACGCCGTTCACCAATATTTCCTCGTTACTCCCGAGGTTCTTAATAACAACAACCTTTCGATAAATCTTGCTTCAACTCTCACGGAGAAGGTTAAGGAGGGAAAGAGCCTGCTCGTGGCGCCGGCCGGTTATGAAGTGGAATTTGACTTCCCGACGCGCGAGATGGTAGCTGCGTTCCGTTCCCACAAAGATGGTGTGGCCGTTGTTAACGGCGTGTCAATGAATCTTCCGGTAGACACTATTCAAAACGACTTCAAAGTGTCGCCGCCGCCGTATGCTCTCATGGTGCTTAAGAAAGACCGCGACGCGTTCTTTGCAGAAAACAAGTTGCCTGACGGAAAGACGTCGTTCTATGCCGCTTATGACGCGTCAAACAATCGCTATCACTTCGGAGCATTGCGAAGCTACATACTCGAAATGCTCGACAAAGAAGAAATTACCGACGAAGACTGCAATTTCTGCCTTGTGCCTGTGCAGGTGAACTTTGAAAACCTTGCAGATTCGGGCTACGGTGGCACTCAGCAAACAGAAAGCGAAGTCCTGCCGTACCTTATATCCCCGGCAATGTGCGAGCTGCGCTTCGACAAGGCAAAAATAAAAATAACATATAGCTTGCAGACTCAAAAATAATCGCTAACTTTGCATCGCAAAAAGCGAGAACGCCGCAATAGCTCAGTTGGTAGAGCATTTCATTCGTAACGAAAAGGTCGTGGGTTCGAGTCCCACTCGCGGCTCATAGGATAGCTGATAATCATTTGATTATCAGCTATTTCTGTAAAATCAGGTAGCCAAAGGGTGGCCCAAAGCGATACGAGGTGTACTCTTGAAGAGAACCAAAGAGAATTCACGCTGTTCTATATTCAAGGAAAAACTGCAATTTCCTTCAAACACATCCCCACATGATAAACGAGCTTGTTCAAAATCTTAACTCCATCAATAATTCCATCGAGGGGCAAGAAATGTCCTTTGTGAATGCATTGTCCATCGTGAAACTTTACGATGAGATGCCAGAACCGAATAATCTGATTGATGAAGCGGAGGAGATAGCTGCATCCGATATTGATGCTCTGGAAAAGTCCGTCATCAAACTCAAAGAGGAATCAGAACGATTTTTGTGTGTCGGTATGCCAATGCTGAAGGAGGTTGATTTCAAGGCTATCGCACAAAACTACTCACGCACTTTTTATAATAAGTTTCATAAAGCAGAGAAAGAGTTGACAGCATATTGGAGAGAATACTGCCAGTTCAATAACCGACTTGACTATCTGGATTTCGATTCCCGGGAATACATAGAAACAGAAAAACGTTGCGAGAAAGACAAAACAGAACATGATGAACGGCAAAGAGTGGTTCGGGAGTTATATGCCGAATATGAACAGGCAAACAAGGAGAGCGCACATGTATTCCGGTTCAGAGCTGACTTTCTGGGAGCTGTCATTTCCCGATATAGAGATATAGCAACTGCGATACTTGCAGACATCAAAAGAATCAGGGAGGGCGGTTCATGAAGAAGATTTTGATGAAAGATGCCGAGCAGTTTCGCGATACCGTATCGGCGAAGCTCTGTAACTGTCTTTATGATGCCTGCAACGAGGTACTGTTTGAATTTACTACTCCTATAATGTTCAGTGTTCACATGAATCTGAGATCAGAGCATGATTTCTTTCAGCTTATAAAATTCAAGCAGCTTCATATATGTTATATGGTGTATGCTGTGGAGAAATTAATCTCACCGACTGCACTTGGAAAGGAATGGTCATCGCTGTTCCTGAAACGCTGCGGCATAAGTCAGACCTATTATAAAAGTCATCGGCTCGATGACGCAAGAAGCGATGTCCCGGCTAACATAGAATTTCGTGAAAACATAGATAATGCCATCAAAAACTGGGAAGAGATGAGACACGCCCCACGCTAATCACAATTTCTACACAACAGAATTCGATTTTCAGAACTCACAACGCGTTATATCGCTGCAATCCAGCATATAGCGCGTTTGCATTATTTATATTTCGACACAATGCGCCCACATGGTGTCACTTTGAAGAGGCAGTAACTTTGCATCGGAAACGAAAGGTACTCAATGCATGCCAAGAATACCCGGGTATTTCCAAAAGTATCTACGAAAATCAGACGATAAAATATGCAAAGAAAACTTCTCACCTCTAAGGAAGCGGCACAATATCTCGGTATTTCTCTGTCCTTCCTCCGAAAGATGATGATGAACCGCATCATCCCCATGTATAAGCCTAACGGCAAACTCTGTTATTTTGATCCCGCAGACCTCGATGCCTATCTTACAAGTGTCCGCATTTCTTCTCAAGATGAAATTAGGGAGCGAGCTAACGAATATCTACGCAAGTCCGGCAATCATGTCTAAGGGAGTCAATATCTATGAAATTATGCAGCGGTTCTGGCGCGAGAACGAGTACGAACCCTTCTCCACTGCGGAGATTGCGCTGTACTTCTTCCTAATCAACCGCGCGAACAGCCGCCGATGGCAGATGCCGTTCAAATGTCCGACTTCGGTAATCAGCACCGCAATCCAAGTGACCCGACAGACTGTCATTAACGCCCGTGAATCACTTAGGGAGCGAAATCTCATCACCTACTCCAAAGGCACCGGCAAAGGCTCCCATCCGATGTATTCACTTGTCTTAACAGATGGATTGTCGGATTGTTTGTCGGATGAAATGATGGAAACCTTGCAGGATGGCTCGACAGTTGGATTGTCAGATAGCTTGACACCCTATAATATAAAAGATAGAAATATTAAAGATAAAAATTATTCTTCAAATAAAACAGGCGATGTGAAGATTCTAAGTTTGGAAGAACTTGAGGCTTTGCTGGTTAACGATAAACCTTGGCTCCGTGAAATCATCTCCCTTCTTTCTCCCTCCTGCCAGATTGAATTGTCGGAACTTAAATCGTATCTCGGCAACTTCTTTCGCTACCTCCGTTGTCAGGGAACGAAAGGTAGGGAGGAAGATGACTGCCGAAGATATTTCGTGAACTGGATTAAAAAACAACCAATCAATAAAAACAAAACCACTCTTAAATCGACAACCTATGCACCAAATCAACCAGCCAATGATGCTCGCCGACCTGCTGGAGTCTCAGCTCAGTCGGCCAGCGACTACGAGGGAGCGTTTTAGGCTTCCGTTCTCAAAGGAAGATACCGTCCGTGTGCTTCTCGCCGGAGTAAAGGCGGAAGTTGAACGCCGCGACAAGACTTTTATAATGAGAGAAGCCATCATGTCACAGGCCGGTCAGATTGCTGAATGGCTCACAGGCAATCACTCGAAATTCGGACTGATGTTGTGCGGCGGATGCGGCAACGGCAAGACTACCTTTGTGAAAGCTTTTCAGCAAATACTCAATAAGCTGGATATGAAGATCGATGACTCGACAGAGCGATATTCTATCCGTATTGTCAATGCCCGCGACCTTGCGAGAGTCTGCAAAGAGGACTATGACGAGCGGCGTGGTCTCTGTTATAAACGGATGCTTGCCATTGACGATTTCGGCACCGAGCCGCTTGAGGTGATGGACTACGGCAACGTGCTATATCCGATCACCGAATTGTTGACGACGCGCTATGACCGTCACCTCTTTACCATCCTTACGACCAACCTTACCCCATCGGAGATTCGACCTAGATACGGCGACCGCATAGCCGATCGCCTCAACGATATGATGGGCAAAGTCATCTTCGCCAACTCCACTTACAGGACGCCGTAGCCGAAAAGTCAGCCGTTTGTAGCTATGCTCCGCAATCGAAACGGAAGTGAAGATGGAGGAGGATTGCAAGGTTGTTTTTTATGTCCCATAAAAATTAGCTTCGACAACCTGCCGGTTGCCGAATACGCCACAGTCTTGAAATCATTCTGATTCCACATCCTGTCCTTGCCTCCTCCATCCTTCTTATTTCCCTCCATTTCTAATTTCATCAAACCAATTTTACTATGACCCAGACAAAACCAAAATCCAAGCGCGGGCGAAAGTCCAAACCGGAGTGGCAGCGGCTCCGCAATGAAATCAAACTGCATCTCGTTGACGGCAACTATGCCGTGGTAAAAGACATGGCCCGTGAAGCCGGTCTTTCACTCAACAAGTTCATTACCCGCGCAGTCATGGGTGCAGCAATCCGTAAGGCTCTGACTGAAGAGGAATACTCGATGGTTCGCAGCCTTCAGGGTATCGCCAACAATCTCAATCAGCTTGCCCGATGCGCAAACGGTATGGGCTTCGGTGCAGTGGCAAGTAAGGTAGATAGTCTGCTGACAACATCGCTCGATTTGCTTTCCAAATTTCGTATGTGATGATAGCAAAATTCAAAAACCAGGTTGATTTTGCCGGTCTGATAAACTATGCCAACGACATCAAGAGTGATGAGAAGAGAGGTCGGCTGTTGTCGTTTAGAGGTGTCTGTGTCGTTTCTAACGAAACTATCGCTAACAGTTTCAACACACATCTGCGTCATCCCGACAGTCGCGGACGAGTACATCATATCGGGCAACCGGTAAAGCATGTGTCTATTTCATTCTCGCCGGAGGATGCGCACTGTTTCCCGGATAATGAAGATGGTGATCGCTTTATGGCACAGCTTGTCAATGAATGGCTAAGTGGCATGGGAATCACTAATGCACAGTATATCGTGGCGCGTCACTTTGACAAGACGCACCCGCATTGCCATCTTGTTTTCAGCCGCATCGACCTTGACGGTAATGTAATTTCCGCATTCAATGAGCGGATTAAGAGCTCGAAAGTCTGCAAAGAAATCAAGCTGCGCCACGGATTGACATTCGGCAACCCAACAGGCGAAAAAGTTAATAGTGATAAACTGCGTTCAATTCAGCAGTTGCGATTAGACATCAAGTCGGCTGCCATTGCCGCCGCAAACAGTTCAACATCGTGGACCGAATTCCAATATGCTTTGGAGGCTCATGGGATAGAGGCTTGTTTCAGCATAAACCGCTCTACGGGAGAAATCCGAGGGATTTCCTTCGATAAAAATGGTTGTCGGTTCGCCGGTTCCAAATTGTACAAACAGAAACTCACATACAGTAAACTTACCGCAAAGTTCGGAGAGTTGCCCAATGTGGGGGTGAACGTTTTGTTCACTCCCTCTCGAGACCATCGGTTTAACTCTGAGGAGGGTATGGGCAAATTGACCGCACCCTATCAAGATTCAAGCAAGGAGGTCGGTGTTCTGCAGGCCCCCTCTCGGAATGAGCCGGTCATTGGCGAAGGGGTTTCCAAAACGGAAAGTTCTTTTGATGGATTGATACTCAATAGCACCCATACTGAATCCTCGGAGGCTAGCCTGATTCCATTGTCTGTGATTATCGATTTACTTGCTGGTCCGGCCACCATACAATCTACCGGCGGCGGAGGCACCACCAACGACCTCGATTGGAATGATGAACGCCGTCGTCGTCAGGAAGCACAGGAAAACCAATACATACACAAACCTTTCAAACGAAGAAGATGAACACAACCGATAAAAACTATGTCGACCGATTGCACAATCAACAAGTAAACGAACTTAACGAAATCCAGAACCGACTTCTGGTTCTGGAAGGTAAACCGACTGCCACGCCTAACGGCACCATTCATGTCGAAATTGATACCGACAAGATCTATGAAATGCTTCTGAAGGCGTGTCATGACTGTCTGCAACAGCGGCAGGAATGTCATCAGGAAGAAGACCGTAAAACTGAAGAACGACTCCGACAGGAATGTGAAGCAAAAGGAGAACGCTACTTTTCCAACGTGCATGAATGGCGTGCAGCCATCGCCCGTGACTACGATGCCTTCTTCCAAAAGATGCTCGGCGTAGACAAACTCGCCGACCGCCACTATCGTGACATCAAAATCACCCTCCATAAAATCCTCAACAAGTCATCAGATAATTCAGAGTCCCCAAAAACTCAACCTCTCTTCTCAAATCTTCCGTTTGGCGTTCTTTCAAAACTAACCGCACTCCGTCATCGACTTTCTAACCGTATCCGCAATTACCTCACCGGCAAGCTCTCTCTTCCCCGCGGCTGGACGCTTCTAACAATACTTCTTTATGCCCTCTCGTACATTCTCCTCCTGTACTTCCGCATAACAATTGTTATGTCCGGATAATGAAAACAAAAAATATGACTATTGTCAATAACTACTCATTTTTTTCGGGAAAACTACTCGGATATTTACAGAACTCCTCGCCAACTACCGCGCGCAAGGCATCATCAGCTTTTACCCGATAGGGGGTAAAATACTTTACGCCAAAAGCAAAATCGAGAACTTGTTCAGATTCAGCTACCGTCCTCCTTTTAACTGACACATCCCACGGCACTCCTTTCCCAAGTGTCGGTGACAATTTTTGATTATAAATCGCGATATATAAGGTCTCTCTCTTTTCCCATAAGAACACCTTCCATAAGCATAAATGATGACAGATAATATGCAGACTTATCCTTATCCCCTTCCAAATACTGACAATTATCCTCATCGTTAAAACTATGCAAGCGTAAATTTCCCAACATTAGCTCATATTCGTAACAAGTAGGCTTGGTTAATTTGAAGAGCGATGCAAGAATGGGGCAATAACTTTCAGTGGAGGACATCTTCTGAACAGGAAGTGCGATATTTTCCCATTCATAATCAAGATCAAAGAAATCTCTATTGAAAAATGATGAAGTGTATATAACTCCCATTAGTTTATGTAATGGACCTTTTTCTATCGTCCATTCTAAGACAAACTGAGGGATTATATATTCTGGTTTAAATACGTCATCTGCATTCCGTACAGGTAAAGTACATGTTATTATTACGGGAAAATATCTAAGATATAGATTCTCTAACTCTTTAAATCTTTCTACAGAAGGTATCCTTAAATCTAAAACACTAAATTCCTTTGTGGGTGAAAATTGAGATACCAAAGTCGATTCTATCGGGGGACGATGCATTTCTTCCCAACTTCCGTAAAGACTTTTCGCTAAATATAAGCACGGATAGCCAGGCGTACTGTACCTCTGTGTTTTGATATTGCGGATTAACGTGAACGGTATGTGGAAGATTTCTTTTCTTGGGATATTCTTTCTTAGTGAACAAACTCTCATCCGGTACAATGCCGCATCTTTATTATGGGTATATATTAAATCCTCCGAAAAAATTTCGTTAAGTAGGTTCTTCAACTTAATATAGGCTGTAGACCTTTTCCCCGAGAGACTTGAAGTGAGAATATCCAAAATTTTATCCCACACCTTTTTTATCGCTATAAAATCATGGGACTTGTAATCCATTCCGTGACTTTTTAGAAATGTGAGATAGTCATTTCTACAAGCACAAAGAACCTTCTTAAAATCATTAGAGTAATCCTTTTGGAAAATTTGGCTACGTTCGAATATGGATTTTCTTACCACATCTAAAAAGTTTTCATGATTCGATATCATAGTTCAACAGAAATTCAATTATTAGAGTATGCTATTTGATCGCTCATTACAATTCGATTAAGTTATCTTAAATTTGACTATATCATCAGAACTAGTCATAAAATCGAGCCAACTAGTCGTGAACTAGTCGTAAAACAGAATCAACTAGTCGTAACTTTCGACTAGTCGTGTTTTGGAAACCATAAACGGTTCTTAGTCTCGATGAGTCCTTCCTGATTCATTTCGCCCATTATATTGCCCAATAGTTTGAGATTCTGTTCGGGAGTGTTACGGTTGGGGAGAGTACCGCCGAGATATTCCATGATGTCGCTACGCTTGGCTCCATCGGAACCGGCGTTCTGAATATATTGGAGTACCATATGCTTTATCTTGTCTCGCTCCAAACCGACAACACGGGTATAACCGGAGAGCTGCTTGGTTTTCTTTGCTACTGTCAGCGAGATACGGTAGTTTGGGGCTTCGCCTTCGATTAGACCGCGCTGAATCATGTCCTGCGCGACCGTTTCGTCAATACGATGACCCTTTTGGATAGCGTCAAGTGAGATGCAGTCCCAAAGAGTAAGCGAATCGTTATTCTTGAGCATATTGGTGTAACGCTCATTTATGGATGTCCCGTAAATGCGGACAGCTACCTGCTGCTTGTCATTGTCAATTTCATAGTCCGGCATGGGGAACCGGCTCTGCCACTGCTCCGTGAACATCTTCTTTATGCCTCGGCTCACAGTGTCGATCATATTGAAATGCACCATCGCCTGGCAAAGACAGTCGTTGCGGAAGAACTTCTGCGGCTCATCCGTGCTCAAAACCTCTTCTAATGACCCTGGGATGAACGAACCAGCATTGGAATAGTAAAGAAATCCGGGATTCTCAACGAAGTTGATACGCTGCTGGAGCTGGTAATTAGAGTGGGCGATGCAGTTGTGAAGTGCCTCGCGAATTGTGTAGTCATCATACTGCTTCATCGTGTCGGGGAACAATGTACTGCCCGGCATCTCGCGCAATGTCAGATTGTGAATCTTGGCAAGAATTTCATCCACTGTCAGAATGTACGGTACAGAGAAATGCTCGTAATCAACAACATCCTTGTTTTTGTCGCGTAATGTCCAAGTCACCTGCACGACCGCCGGTCTCAGCAGATACTCCGAAAAACTCTTGCCTAAAAGAATGATGGCAGCACGTGTAAGCTTGCCGTCAATCATAAGTCCACATTTGCTGAGAAACTTTTCATCCGACCAACCATTGACTTCGGCAACCGGAATCCGGCTACGCACCTTTTTAAACATCTTGCGTGCTTTAGCAATCGCAACCTCATCAAGGTCATCGAGCGTAGCATTGGGCACAATCTCGGCAGACCAGTCACAATATGGTGTCTGATTGCGAATTTCATCCTGCTTCGACTGATTCAGCGGCTTCAGGCTCTCACCGTCACGACCGTAAGCGATGCCTTTCCACTTCATCACGATATTTCGCGTTGAGGCTGGAATCTTGAACATCAGTATGCGCTTACCGTCAGGAATAATCTCGCGGAATGTCTGACCGTCACTCATGTTATTAGTGAGGTCTTGCTTTACCTTGTTCAGCGCACCCTCGCCATCCTTATAAGATGTGCTGACAATTTCATGCTTCTTTTCATCGTAGCCGAATACCAGCCACGCAAAAGGAAAGCCACGCAAATTAGCCTCGTTGCTCAAAGCCGAGAAATACTTACCGAGGTCATCGAAATCGAAGTTATTCTCCGCCTTCTTGAACTCCACAACTTCCGATTCCTTATGCTGAATCAAAGAGTGAAAAAGCAGCCTGTATGTCGAGATGTCAGTTGTCATATCTTCTATTCAATAGAGTTGTTTTAAGATATTACCAGAATCTCTTCCATATTCTGCTTCTGGTTCAGCGGCTATATGAATCTGTTCTTCTTGAGTATAGCCAATGTTATTTGAACCACCTTTAATGTCTTGAACCAATCGGGTTAAAGTATCTTCACGTTGAGCAATAGTCCGCAGCTCACACTCCCATACGGTCAAGACTTTCCATCCCTTCGCTTCGAGTACAGATACCTCAAAAACGTCTCTTTCTTTATTGCGAGTAATCTTTTTTTGCCAAAACTCGATATTAGATTTTGGGAGACGGTAATACTTGCACCCCTCATGACCATGCCAGAAGCAACCGTTGATGAAGATGACAGTCTTGTACTTGCGGAGTACGATGTCTGGAGAGCCGGGAAGTTTTCGGTTATGCAGCCCATAGCGGAAACCACGAGCGTGGAGATAGCGTCGCACCAGCATCTCCGGCTTTGTGTCACCGGAGCGAATAGCCGACATATTGCGGCTCCGTTCTTCCTTGCTCTTGATATCCATGCCTATTCTATATAATCAGAGTCGTTGGGCCACGGTTCTTCAACCGGAGCTCCATAAGACACTTCGGGTTCAGAGACTACTTCTGCGGCTTCTTTTTCCATATAGTAGTCGGTATTTTTCTCCATAAGTTTTTGAACTTGTGCGGCATCCCATATCTGATTTGCCATTCGGGGCACAACTCCTTCAACAATTCGGACTGGGAACTCATGGTATGCACCTATCTTGATTCTCAGTGTTGGGAATGACACCGGTTCATTTGCTCCCTTGACCATCCTCTTGTTCGTGCCGAAGCCAAGGGATTCTATGTCATAGTAACCTGTTAAAGTATTATCGACAATCGGCAAAAGGTAGCGAGCCTCGGAAATATCTCCCGATGGCATATTTAGCATAACATATGTTTTGCCCTCTGCCTTGTGGTTGGCGAACAACTCATAAAGTCTGAAAGAATTCTGTTGATTGTCTTCACCAATCTCGCTCTTTCGAACAAGGCAAGTAAGATATTTGCCTCCTTGGGAGACACTTGCTGAAGCACCGGATTTTGCTATGAAATCGGATATGATTTCAGTAGGTTCTTCGCCAAGTGGACATTCGACAACATAGAAATTCTCGCCAAGTTTGTCAAGTAAATCTTGATTATTCGGATCCTCATAGTCTAGCGCGAGAGAGAATATCTCATCATTATCAAACGGGCGGAATGTCTTGCCTAATGTATCCTGAAAATTCGCCTTTAGATATTGTCCTGCATTAACGCCGGGACGAGCCTGCATCGCATAGAACTTAAAATGTTCTTTGAGCATTTTCTGAATGGCCTCCCTGAATTTACCTCTGACAGTCTGACGGTAATCATCTTTGGCTCCGGCATTATTTCTTGCATAAAGAGCAATGACGAAAAGGAAGTTTACATCGTAGTGCGACAAAAGTAGCGTATCACGATCGTAGAGGCGATTCTGGAACTGACGGCTAATCGGCGGCTGGGTCGGATGGGGCTCTGTTTGGTCCTCGTATGAGAGCGTCTCGGGGTTGATTTTGGCGGATATGAAGAAATTGGGTATGACATTGTATCCCTCGGTCACATTGTCACGCAACCGGATTTTTCCGAAGCGTCCCTTGTCCTTTCTCCGCGCTTCAAGCTGCTTTTCTGTCGCGCCCTTTTCGGGCGGCAGAAAAAGATTTAAGTTCCATTGGATTACGTTGCGCGCGTAGGTATATTGTTTGTACACTGACTCTCTACCTGGATTGCTACCAATCTTGTAATATTTGGAATCACCGATGTAATAGACATCGTTGTTCTTCTCGCGGTCGCTGATTAGTGCATCATAGGTGTAGAAGTGGTCAACGAGTTTGCCGTCATCCTGTTCCTTCAGACCTGCCGGAACGTCCTTATCGCCGATGAGTTCCTCGATGATTGCCTCGAACACGATGTGGAAACTCTTGACGAGAAGATACTCGCTAGGCGATACCGACATCTTTATCTGATATGCCTTGTCGAAGAAAGCATAACAGAGTTGCCATAGCTGAATGGCTATGTCGGAATAGTATTTATATTTTATCTGGCGCAGTCGGCGACGTCCGAGTCCGTTGATGTACCGCTCAAATTGATTGCCGGTGATGAGTTTGAATCCAAAGGGTATCTCTGCACGGAAACCGAATTTTTCGGTGATGTATTTCAGAATCGAGAAAAAGATGACAATCAGTTCCTCATCGATGTTCACTTCACGCTTTTTGTTGACCGGACGGAGATAGAGCGCATCGTCACCTTCGACCATAGCCGTTGTGCGTGATATGGTCTTGCCCCAGTTTATCTTGTTAAAACCGGAATGAATGTTCTTCAATATGAAGGTAAAGAACTGTCGGTTCTCCTTATTGAAGCGGAGCATGGCGAGGATTATGTCAAGCAGCGTGTTACTTTTCTTCTTTCTGCCGTGTCCTTCGCTCTCAATTTCCTTCTGGAGAACTATGTCGTTCTTGGGATGGTCATTGCGGAATACCACTATGGCGCGGTGAATCCACACGGCGAACTCATAGAGGAACTTCAGCTCATTCTGATCAAGCTTGGCTTCATCGAGATTGACAAGTACTGCCGGGTCATACTTACCGAAGGCTTTGCCCTTTTCGTCAATCAGCACTTTGGGGAGGATGAATACGCAATCCTTAACCTTGGGATTGAAGTAGTACCCGACATAGCTCACAGAGATTTTGTTCTCGATGTCCTGAAGGGTAAATAGTCCTTCAAGAACATCGACAACATCCTTTGCTTCATATTGGTAGTCTTCAATCAGCAGCTTCATTCTATTTTAGCTAATGTGATTCCGGCTCCTATGTTTGCAAGTCCTTTTATCAGTTCTCCGATGCGATCTGGTGTGGAACCTCTGTAAACGTAGAGCTTATCTCCATCAGCAAGTGTTATCTCTGCATATCGCTTTGCAAAACGGGAATCAGTTGAACGGTCAAAGTAATATTTGTAATCCTTCGCATTGTATACCAGAGTGTACGAGAGTCCGAGGCCCTTGATTTTGTCAAGGACTTCAGATGCGTTAGCATTTGGCATAGAAGCAACAAGGGCTTTGACAACTTCAACGACGGCATCCGATTTTGTGTAATTGCCTGTGCCATTCACACTGTATTTGGAATAGTCACGCACGGACTCGGTCGTGTTGATGTTGAGGTCTGAGTCTCCTTCCGAATCGAAAGTCACGTTTGCATTATCCGGTGCTTCGCCTATGACCGGAAGCCCCATACCTTCGACAAACTTGTTGAGGTTTTCATTGTTGGGTAGCGGGAAGAAGTCAGTGAATCGAAATGCCTTCTTTTTCTTGTCCTCACTTTCATAAACGAAAGGTACCTTTGTTAATTCATAGTCTTTGAGCACATCTGTCCAAAGGTAAAACAACACTTTGTTAAGGAATACTTCTTCCGATATGATGTCGTTCTCCGTCAGAATCGGATTGCTCTTCTTGTCGGGTTTGGCGAAGAAATAACCCATCTGCTTGTCAGCCGACTCAGTTAGAGCATAAATCTCCGGATTGATTTTCTCCAGGAATACGCCCCAGCTATAACGTTTGCCGCCGACTTCAAGCATCCAGTTCATCTTGTTATACTCTATAGGAACATACTTCCAGTCCCAACGGCGCTTGAAAGCAGAGTCGATTGGGAATAGCGACTGGTCGCTTGTGTTCATTGTTGCCCAGATACGGAGATTGGGCGGCAACAGCAGTTTTGTGCCGTTGAGGATCCTCGGACCGATGGCAACTTCCTTTCCATTGTCCTTGATGAGTTTGAAGTTTCTGATGGTTTCGCGCTGCTCGTCCGAGAGTCCGGCAAAACCTTTCTTATCATCGCTCAGGAACTGGGCGATATCCTCATCTGCAGCTATGGCATACGACGAGCTGCCATGATTGTTTCTGTCGAGAAGTTGGAACAGATCGCCAAAAATCTGAGCACAGTTGCCGCGGTTAATCTCCTCGATTACAAGATAGAACGGCTCATCAAGATTGCTCCACGCAGCAACATAGGCCTTGAGGAAAGCCTGAGGTACATACTTGTAAACAATCTTGCGCTCTGTTCCCGGATGACCATTTTTAGACTCGGCGTATTGAACGCTCGTACCGACAAAAGCAGACAAGGGCACAGCCTCCATTGTTGGCTTATAAGCTCCAACAAAAGAGGCATAATCACTGTCGGGATGGAATGTTGTCCTTACCGAATTTGTTTCATCCGTCAGATTGTCAATGGTGTAAGACTTACCTGTACCGGGTGCACCATAGTAGATGCGCTGGAGAGGTTCCTTATTGCATTCTTCCGCAGTTTTGAGCATCTCCTTTATTTTTTTGCGTGTTTCCTCGTTCGGCTCCATTGATTCACATGACGTTTTGAGGCGTATAACTATAGAATCATCGTCCCTTTTCTCGAAAATTAATTCTGAGTAGCGTTCAACAAGGAACGACCTTAAATTGAATCCATTAGGTTTCTTTAAGTTGTTGAAATATGAACGTCCGTCATCTCTTTTCAGAAGATTAACCGTATAAATAGAGCTGTCTGCATTTTCAAACTCCGAAATTATCTGACTGCTTAAGTCAGTGAATATGTCAACTGGTTTAACAGGCGCAGATTCTTTTCGAGAAAAAAGTTTGGGGAAATTGCACAAGACCCCGAGTGCTTTTATAAAATCATCCTTATATATGATAAACGAGACCTCTCCACTCTTGTCTGAAACGAAATCAGAAATTTCATTGGAGAGATTGATACTCGTCTCATTCGATGAACTAGGAGAGAGCTTGAAGTTAGCATCTTGTCGGGATACTATTTTTGAAAGCTGTTTCATATTATCACAGATTGAAGTGGACGAAAATGAAATAGAGGACAGCATAAATGACATTTACACTGACGGCATTACCGGCCTGTTTATAGAGAGCACCATCACAAACTTTTACATTGCGGGCGTTAAAAACAAATTCTTTGGTGAAGCCCTGCAAAGCAAAAGCCTCCTCTGGAGTTAATTTTCTGATTGGCTGCAACGCCAATTCATCTTTTGAAAACTGAACTTCAAGGTATGCCTCGGGGTCACTTGAGTTTATAAATCCATCGCTGTAATAGTTGTCCTGACAAGCCCTGTGCATTTTATGCATTGTGGCAGTCAAGGGGCGTGCGATAATCTGGTTGATTTCAGACTTGGAAACGAAATTTTTGGATCCGTCTGCCAGAAGTGTCGGCTTTATACGCTCACTGAGATAGTATTTCCTTGACACTTCCTTTGACAAGACATCCAAGATGTTCCTTTGAAAGGAAAGTGATTTAATATCTGCAGCAGCATCGTCAAAAACTGATTTTACTGAAGCAGCTGAGAATGCAAAGCTCTCCGGTAGTGCTTCTGTTGTTGCGAAGATTATACAGCGGTTTCGTTTCTGGGCAAGCTTGAAATCGGAAGTATTGAATATGTCATAGAAAACCTTATACCCAAGAGATTCCAGTCGTCCGATTATTTCCTTGAGGGTTCGTCCCTTGTCATGAGTTATCAAATTCTTCACATTCTCAAGAAGGACAAACTTCGGCCGCTTTTTCTCAAGGATTTTTTCAATTTCAAAAAACATCGTTCCTCGATGGTCATTGAAACCGAGCTTCTTTCCCATCATGCTGAAGGACTGGCAGGGGAAACCTCCTGTCAGAAGGTCAAAGTCAAGATTGTCATAACGACTCATGTCGGAATTGAAAGCAACGATGTCGCCCATCTCTACCTCATTAGCACAATCATAATTGGCCTTATAAGTTTTAATCGCATTGGCGTCGATTTCAGAATAAGCGATACAATCAAACGGGATTCCAAAATCTTTTTGGATTCCTTCCATAGCCTGTCTGAAACCGCCGACACCAGCGAAGAGTTCCATATGTCTCATAGGAATGATGCTATCGCTGTTCCAATTGCATATGCAAGCTTGACAGGCACAGCATTACCTATCTGGGCATACCACATATTTTGAGCTCCATAAAATATGAAATCATCTGGAAAGGTCTGGATCCTGGCTGCTTCTCTCGGAGATAAGCCACGGGAATACCATGGATGGATGTACATGTTGCAATCATATCTCATATGAGATGTGATAGTCTTGCATATACGGTCTTCCTGCAGTTTGAAATATTTATCCTTGAATATGGCATTTCTTCTAGAATACGGCATAATGTCAGCAATCGAAGGATGTAGGGAATTGGTCCCCTGAGGAAGTCTTGAATATATCTCAACATCGCGTGGATTGTTGTATCTATTCTTGTGATTATATAGAATAGACAACTGTTTATCGCCATTTATAAAATGGTAAAAATCTGTATCTGGATATGTGAACTTGACCTGAGTATAGCCGGAATCATCGTCCTCAACGTCATTACGACCCTTTTCAGACTTGACACCAAGAGAAGGAAGTCCAAACAGCGCATCCCTCAACATAAATGGATTGCGTTTCAAGGCAAAAATCCGACTGAATATTTCCTCCGGATTAATACCAAGACTATTGCCTATAACAATGAACCTCTCTCTATGTTGTGGCACTCCATAATCCTCAGCAAGCAAAAGTTTGCCTGTAAAATTATACTCATGTCCGTCTCTATTTAGGTAAGTATTGAAATCAGATTCGATTTCCTCCCAACGAGACTGCATGCCTCTGACATTCTCCATTATGAAGAATGCCGGGCGCACGGAACATAGGAACTTGAGATATTCCTTATACAGCATATTGCGCGGATCATCTATAATTCTTTGGCGATTAGCCATCGAGAAGCCTTGACAAGGGGGCCCACCGCAAACAAGTGTTATTTTGTCGAACTTGCTCTTGGACGCTGCGAAATCCGCATTCAAGTCGCGAATATCGCCCACAAATACCGATGACTTGTCTAATTCGCGATTAATACGATATGTTTCTGCAAACTGGGGCATGATTTCATTTACAAGCACAGGATTAAATCCAGCTTGCTCAAGTCCAAGGGACAGACCTCCACAACCGGCAAACAAATCTATAAAGTCGAATTTTTTACTCATGTTGGTTAATCCTTGTCGTATTCAAATTTATCTTCCAGAAGGTCTTTGATATCTGCCTTCAGAAGATGGGCTATTTCGACAAACTGAGCCATTGAAGGTTGAGCCTTATTGGTTCTCCAGCGTGAAACCGTTATTTCCGTAACACCTAATTGTTGCGCAAGCCATACATTGGTGAGCCTTTTATCTGCCATCACCACACGGAGCCTGTTTAGACATTCTTTTTTCGCCATTTTTGTTCTTGCTGTTTTCGGCCGCAAAGTTACACAAAATTTCCGAGAGTTTTACCTAATTTGATATTTTATTAAACAAATTAGACGTTATACAAACATTTATAAGCATGACTGCTTTCAGTAAATGTCAAGCATACGAATTGCTTATTCACTGCAAATTACTCTACAATCAATGTGAGCAGTCTCAAAAAGATATTTCTTAGTCACACCAAGAAGTAATCTCATTTCATCCGTAGCTGCTCTTTTGCTCATTCCCGGTTGCACAATTATCACATGGAAAACAAGCCGCTTCCTGTTATATGCTTTTTCTTTTAGTCGCTTTAACTGGTCAAGAGAACCTTTTAGTAAACTGGATCCTTTCCCTGCTCTCGTTTTACTTTGGTCATGTCCGAGTAGCCGGTTAAACATATGGTCACCTCTAAGATGTTTCCATCTGGCTGACTTTTGGGCTTGTCCGCATACCTGATATAGGTTGTTTATATCGTTTGATACCTTTCCATCTTTAGCAAACTTTAGGTGAAAAAGAGTAATATCAATCAAATCAGTGTATTCATTGATACCGACCAAGTCGGCCACCTCTCCAGAACCATCATCATCTATGACAAATGCATAGTGACTCTCTATCGTTTTGAATATATGGTACTGTATAGATTCCTTAATAATCGGATGCTTCATAGATTCTTTTGAAAGATCCACACCATCCCACGAAATGGTGTCTATAGAATCATAATCTATTGTTGAAGGTTTCGAACGAGGGATACATACACTGTTACCATATTGAATAGTGTCATCAGCATAAAATATTGTCAGGGGATCAATTGCAAAATAATCTGAGACATTCATTTCTGAGGCACCTCTTACAAAGGCTATTTTCTTGTCTGAAACATTTCGGTATCCCAATTTTCCAGATTCATCAAACGCCATCTCAATCTTGCAATTATTTTCTTGATGGCATAAAGAAAAGAGTATCTTGCTATTGTGCCTATCGACATTTTCAATTAAAAAGTCAATCTCGTCAAAGAAAACTTTTTTACCATCAATGTCAACAAGCAATGAATATCGCTCATACTCTTCCGGGTTCCAATCAAGGCATAGAGGATATGATGAGCGGAATTGTCTCACGATACTTGATTCAAGCATATTAGTCATGACTGTGTTAGTATCAATAGATTCGTCTGTAATCAAATTCCCAACGCTATTGCACCAATCTTTGAACTGTAACAAGTCGGCTCTTTCTCGAGACCAGATTTTCCCTTTTGCGGAGCAACCGATGCTAATCTTGCTACCTTCCCTAAATCCGACTCCAAAAAGATTATTTTTTAAGAGGTTACCCTGAGCCATTTTATCAACGCCATCTTCAACACTCCTGCCATAATATGATTGGAAAGACACATCTTTCCCGTGAGGCATACGCGCTCCTACACTAAATAGAGATAATCTATTCACATTATGGAAAACTCGGAAGACACATTCTCCGCTGTAAAGAGAAATGCCGGAGGGGAATATCTTTTCAAGAAAACGCTCTCCGTTGATATTCATTGAGGAGTTCAAATAAACCATTCTTGTTTGAGCATTGAAGTATACGATAATAGAATCCCAATTCAAGTCTTTGACAATCTGAGTATCTCCCCATATTACATTGGAACTCCTGCCAAGAACTGCAATGAGAAATTCATCACTCATTGCGGATAGAGCATAATCATATTTATTTATGTTGCTTACAGCTTCTCTCCAGTTATTGAAATATGTTGTGGAATCAGACGCTTGATATACAATAGCACTCATAGCTGGACGAATATTCTCCAGTGATATCTGGGCGTTGAGATCTCCGTTAAATTTGGAGACAAAATCTCTTATGCTTTCTTGTTCGTTGGAGGCTGTATCATTAAGCTTAGGCAATATATAATTCCAATCAGCATCTTGACGAAACAGCTCGTTGATTTCCTCTGCGAGAGGAGGAAGCGCGATGTTAGTGATAAATGTAGCGTTTCCGAGATGGTCTTCATTGGTTCGCGTAAATCGGCCAATGAACTGGAGCGTAACTGCGAGACTTTGTTTATTATCATGCACCGCAGCTATTTTAAGGTGGGGCAAATCATAACCCTCCCCGAGCATATTAACACAAACAATTATCCGGTGCTTCTTGTTTTTGATGTTTCGAAGAGCTTTCCCAGCACCAGCCATGCCGCTATAGACTATTATAGGACTGTACTGCGGATACTTTACATAGTATTTGAAGATGGCTTCTGCTCGTTGCTTCGTAGCGCATCGTGCCATCATAATATGATCATATCCCGCTTCAATGTCCCGTTTTAAAATTTCAACGGCTTTCTCCGCAATTTTTTGATCCGATTCTTCTTGAGTAAATTCATAAACGGAACAAAAATCTATTTTTTGGTAGTAACCGTCTTTCTGAGCTTTGCGGAGCGGATAGTTGAAAATAATTTTACCTTTAATTCTTTGACCGTCATTTCGGAATGGTGTAGCAGTGAACAGAAAGACTTTATCAGAGGGAAAGGAGTTTATAAATTTATTCCACGTTTCTGCTTGAGAGTGGTGTGCTTCATCAACAAATAAATGCGAGACATTTGCAGCCAGATACTTTATGATTTCTGTAGGCATAAGATTCGCCAGCGTCATTGTTGTAATGACTACATTAGATTCCTCAACTGCCTTGATCCATTCATCCTTATCAAGTTGAGTTTCTACACACTTGACAATTGGCATACATATGTCGGAAGGGACAATCCCAATTTTTCGTAATAGCCCTAACGAATGGAATTTTCTATATGTTTGCTTCCTTAAAGCATCAGATGGAACAACGACAAATACCTTTTCACACTTATTTGCTACTAAAAAAGACAACATCGTTTCTGTCTTTCCTGTTCCCGTAGGCATTACAACAATTGCTGGTTCCTTCGGATTTTCAA